>Ga0126378_10000607_pt1 | contig 26090 bp, 17 predicted proteins | sample PanSoiMetPlot_23_FD_92587 | JGI IMG/M metagenome (GOLD analysis project Ga0126378, IMG submission 92587) | Tropical forest soil microbial communities from Panama - MetaG Plot_23 | ecosystem: Environmental > Terrestrial > Soil > Tropical forest > Bulk soil | place: Panama | collected 2016-02-17
AGATGGACCCGAGCTGGCTCAAGGTCCCGGGCATCGCTTCCGCGGCGCTGCGAGGTTAAGCGCGCGCGGCTAGCCTTGCGGTCGTTGGGTCGGGGAGATCTCGCGGATTCCTTCGCGTTCGATGGTGAGAAAGAAGAGCGGCTTGTCCGCCTCGCGCCGCTGATTGAAGCTCGTGCGCCCGGTGGCGCCGTCGAAATTCTTGAGCGCCGAGAGCCGCTCTCGAAATTCGGCCCGGGTCCTTGGACCACTGGATTCGATCACCTTGCGAATCATCCCCGCTGAATCGAAGCCGGTCGCCTCCAAAAGTCCGGGCGGCTCCTCGTCTTTGTAGGCAGCCTGGTATTTGCTCACGAAGCGCTGGGTCGCGGGGCGAGTGGAATCGACAAAGAAGCCATCGACGTAGATCGAGCACATCACGAACTTTCCGCCGCGCTCGAGCAACTCCGGAATGCCGTTGCGGCTCTTCTTCGAGCTCCAGCTCGCCGATCCGAGCAGCGTCACTGTTTGCAGATCCTTGCGTCCGGTAGTCTTTCGGATCTTCTCGAGATCCTTGGGATCGCAAGCGTTGGTGATTACATCCTCAGCGGCGAGCGCTGGGGCAATCAGGCCGACGGTAGACCAAGCATCAGGGATGAAGAGGGCCTCGAAGTCGACCTCCGGTGTCAGGGATAAGCGAAGCTTTTCCAGCGCTTTTCGCCGGCGGTACGGATCGCTGATCGACGAGGTGATTTCCTTCACTCGCTCAAGGTAATCGCGGCGGTCATCGAGATAGTAACGCCCGACGAGCTTCTTTACCTCGGTGGTGAAAGTCTTTTGATCATACCCGTAGCGCTCGGCCCCTCGGATTTGGCCGCCGTAGTCGACCACCCGGTCCCAGAACTGGTCGGCCAGCTCGATGCCGTAGGGCAGGTTCGGATAGAGGACGGCGAAGCTCTTGTAGCCCAGCGTCTTCGTCGCGTACTGGGCCAGGGCATCCGCTTGGGCGGCATCGGTCAACATGTTCCGAAACACGTTGGGGCCCCAATCGGTGATCCTCTCGGCGCGGGTGAGCGTGAGGATGGGGACCTGGAGCTCGTCAGCGACGAGTGCGGCCCGCTTCGACTCGTCGACCAGCAGCGGCCCTAGGATTCCAATGGCTCCGTTGTCGAAGACAAGCTCCTCCACGGCCTTGGCGGCGAGCGCCGGATCCCCCTTGGTGTCCTTGACCACCAGCTCTACGTCGCTGCCCTGGAGGGCGAGCCGGATTCCACGGAGCACTGCATCGCCGAAGAGCTTGTACTGGCCGCTCAGCTGCAGAAGGGCGCCCACCACCTTGGGTCGCGTGTCGCCGCGGCGGCGCGCCCGGGAGAGCATCTCCTGAGCCTGGCTGGCAAATGGATGCTGCGGGGCTTGGCGCAGAAACGTCTGAAGCGTCTCCTCCAATCGCGGCCAGTCACGCAGATGGTAGTAGATCCTCGCCAGCTTGAACGTGACGATCGGCCAGGCAGGGCTCGAGGCTGGAATGTTTTGCGCAGCCTCCGCGATCTCGACGAAGCCCGCTTTGCCCTCCACCAAGGAGGTCAGCCGCTCGAGGGCGAGGCGCTGCTCCTCGGGAGTCTTGGCCTCGTCGAGCAGCTTGAGGGCAAGCCGCAGCGAATCGCTGTACAGCTGTGCTCCCTCGGCGGCCCGCGCAGCGCCTTCGAGCGCGAGCTTCGCACTGTCCGGCGGCAGCCGCGGCGCCAACGAGGAGAGCGTCTGGTAGGCGTCGCGGTAGGCGTGCAGCTCCAGCGCGGAGAGCCCGAGCTTGAGCTTGGCGTCCAGCGCCTTGTCGAAAAGCGGATTGTCGAACAGCAGCTGATTGAAGGCCTTCCGCGCGTTGAGGTAGTCGCCCGACTCGAACGCCAAGACGCCGGCTCGGTAGAGCGCCTCTTGGGCGGCCGTGGTCTGCGCGTACTGCCGGGAGACGTCTAGGTAGGCCTCCATCGCCTTTGGCTTGGGGCTGGACTGGGCCACCTCTGCGGCTTTTTGCAGCGCCTGGTCTGCCTGGGGATCCTTTTTTGGCTCGTAGCGCTGCGTCTCATGGTCGCCGCTGACCCCTTCCGAGGACCGGGCGCAGGCGGCGCCGCAAAGAAGGCCGGCCGCCCAGACGATGACGAGGAGGCGCTCGCAGCGGTCGGGTCTGGGCATCGCCATCGGGATGCTATCCGAAAAGCTCGCGTACCTTTTCGAAAAAGCTCTTCGACTGCGGGTGGGTTTCTTCCCCGGAAATTGCGGCGAACTTCTCCAGCAGCTCGCGTTGCTCCCGGGTAAGCTCGGTGGGCGTTTCGACGGCAACCCGAACGTGCTGGTCTCCGCGGCCAGTACCATGCAGGCGGGGGATGCCCTTTCCCCTCAAGCGGAACACCTTCCCGCTCTGCGTGCCGGGAGGAATTTTCATCTTCACCTTGCCATCGAGCGTCGGCACCTCGATCTGGGCCCCGAGCGCAGCCTGGGTGAAGGAGATCGGCACCTCGCAGAGAACTTCGGTGTCCTCGCGAACGAAAATCGAGTGCTCCTTGACATGCACCACCACATACAGGTCTCCCGACGGTCCCCCGCGCTCGCCTGGTTCCCCTTCCCCGGCGAGGCGGACGCGCGTCCCGGTATCCACGCCGGCTGGTATTTTGACCTTTAGCTGTGCCTCCGCCTGATAACTGCCCGCTCCTTTGCACCGCTCACAAGGATCGGAGATCACCCGGCCCGAGCCGCCGCACTGATTGCAGGGCCGCGAGACGGAGAAGAAACCCTGCGTGAATCGCAGCTCTCCGGTCCCTCCGCAAGTTGGGCAGCGGCGCAGCGAGCCGCTCTTCGAGCCCGTTCCGCTGCACGTCTCGCATCGCCTCGGCTTTGGAACTTTGACCTGCACCTCGCAGCCGAAGGCGGCTTCGTCGAACGAGATCTCCAGGTTGTAGCGAAGGTCGGCTCCTCGGTGCCGGCCTCCGGCGCGCCGCCCGCCGCCGAAGATATCCCCGAAGATATCGCCGAAGATGTCGTTGATCGCGGTCCCGGAAAACCCAGCGCCGAAGCCGTCGAAAAGGCTTTCCGCGTGGCCGAACCGATCGTATCTCGCCCGCTTGTCCGGATTGGAAAGCACTTCGTATGCTTCCGACGCTTCCTTGAACCTCTCTTCGGCGTCTTTGTTTCCTGGGTTGCGATCCGGATGGTACTGGAGGGCAATCTTTCGATACGCGCTCTTCAGCTCCTGCTCGCCGACCCCTGGCGCAACGCCCAGCACCTCGTAGTAGTCTCGTTTCTGGCCCGCAACCGGCATTTGCCTGTAAACCCTTGTGGTTGAACTATAACCCACGATGCATGACGCACAACGGACCCGCCTGGCAGGCCTGGGCATCGTCGCCGCGGGCCGAGCGTTTGCTGGGATGGGGACTTACCGGCGCCTGCTCGACTACGCTCGGCCGCATCGAGCGCGGATCGCGCTGGCAATCTGCGCGTCCGCTGCTTGCGCGGGTGCGGCTGCGCTGTACGCCTATTTGCTTGGACCTCTCCTCAAGGCGGTGCTCACCGATGCTTCGGTGCAGTTCGCCGGAAGGCGCCTCGATCGCAGCCAGTTGAGCTTCGCTGTCCCCGGCCTGCTCGTCGCGGTGGCGGCGTTCAAAGCTGCCGCGCAGTTGCTCCAGGGCGGGCTGATGCAGGGCGTTGGCCAGAAGGTGATGTCCCGAGTGCGACGCGACCTGTACGGACACCTCCTCGAGCTGCCCCCGCGCTTCTTCGAAACACGCCACTCGGGCGAGTTGCTCTCGCGCTTCACATCCGACGTCGCACACCTCGAATTTGCCGTCACCTTGGCGCTCTCCTCGTACGTGAAAGATTCTCTCCAGCTTGGGGCGCTGCTCACCGTTTGCCTCCTGCTCGATGCTCGCCTTTTTGCGGCCGCCGTTCTGCTCGTTCCCGCGGCAGCCTTCGCGGTTGCCCGCTTCGCCCGATCCATGCGGCCGATTGCTGTCAACACCCAGGCTCGCTTGGCCAAGCTGACCGAGCTTCTCGCCGAGCAGCTTCAGAACCTGCCGGTCATTCAAAGTTACCGGGCTTTCCCCCGGAGCCTGGAGCGATTCGATCGCGAGCAGAGCGGCTACTTGGGCGCGATGCGCCGCTCGCTCTTCATTCGAGGCATCTTCACTCCCACCTTGGAGCTTCTCGGGGTGCTGGCGGTCAGCGCGCTGATCGCCCTGGGAACGCTGGCGGTCTCTGCCGAGGCAGATCTCGCCGCCAAGCTGCTCTCTTTCACCGCGGCAGCACTGCTCATGTACCAGCCGCTGAAGTCATTGACCGGAACACTGGCGTCGGTGGTGCAGGGAATCGGCTCGGCAGAGCGCCTTTTCGAGATCGCCGACCAGCCCTCTGCTCGCGATCAGGGCCGACCCTCTCCGGCTCTGAAGCGCGAGTTGTGCTTCGAAGAAGTTCGCGCTTCGTACGACGGCGTTCGAGACGCGCTGCGAGGAGTCACCTTGACCATTCCGGCGGGGTGCAGGGTGGCGCTGGTTGGGCCGTCGGGGGCGGGTAAAACGACTGTGTTCGCTATCCTGCTGCGATTTCTCGATCCCCATGCCGGTCGCGTGACATGGGACGGCCTCGAGTTGACGCGCCTTCAAACGAGCTCGGTTCGTGCTCAGGTGGCGTGGGTCCCTCAAGAGCCAATCCTTTTCTCGGCCACCATTCGCCAAAATCTCCTGCTCGGCCGGCCGGAAGCATCGGAGGCGGAGCTGTGGGAGGCCCTCGGGCGAGCGCATGCGCAGGACTTCGTGCGCGCCTTGCCCCGCGCTTTGGACGAGGTGATCGGTGAACGCGGCGGAACGCTTTCCGGCGGTGAGCGCCAGCGATTGGCGATTGCCCGTGCATTCCTTTGCCAGCCTTCCTTGCTTCTGCTCGATGAGCCGACGAGCGCTCTCGACGCCGTCGCCGAGCGGGAGGTCCAGGCCGGCTTGGGCGAGCTGACGCGTGGCCGGACGACGATGGTGATCGCCCACCGGCTCGCCACGGTTCGAGGAGCGGACCTCATCTACGTCTTGGATCGAGGCGAGGTCGTCGAGCGCGGCACCCACGCGGGCCTGGTCGCGCGCAAGGGCCGGTACGCAGCACTTCTGCAGCACGGTGAGGTCACTTGATCCGCGAAGCCACCGTGGCGAAGCCATCGCGGCTCGCGGCCATCGGGGAAAAACTCTTTCGCTGGCGGGGATTGCTTCCGGTGCCGATCATCGCCCTCGTCGCCGTCATCGCGGCGTCCGGGCCGGGGTTGTCGAGCGAACTCGATTGGGCTCTCAAGGGGTTGGGATTGGCCTTGTCGATCAGCGGCGAGAGTCTGAGGTTTTGGACGCTTGGGCTGGTGCCGGAGGGGACGAGTGGGCAGGGCTATACCCTCGAGGCGGCAGTACTGAACACGCAAGGCCCCTACGCCTACGTTCGAAACCCGCTTTACCTCGGCAACCTCGGCATCTGCGCGGGGTTGCTGCTCGTTGCGAATGCTCCCTGGGGATACGCGATCGGCCTGAGCTTTTTCTTCGTTCAGTATTTCTTCATCGTGCGCGCCGAAGAAAGTTTCCTGCGCCAAAAGTATGGCGCGAAGTTCGAAGAATACGCTTCGAAGGTGCCGCGGTGGTTTCCGCGGCTCACCCCTGCGTACCCGGGCCCTCTGCGATCGGAGATCGACTGGTCGCGGGCGATCAGCAAGGAGCACAACCCGGTCGCGGCCTGGGCCTCGGGGATGGTGCTCCTGCTTGGCTGGCAGGCTTACCGGCGGGGAGCTCTGACCCCAGGATTGCTGATGGCACTCGTCTCCCTACAAGGTGCCGTGCTCGCCTCGTTCGCCGTCGCCAAGGCGTTCAAGCGCGGTTGGTTTCGCAGGCGACGGGACTGAAGGATTTCACTTCGGGATCCTCAGGGCGTGGAGCGATTTACCCCCCGGCCCGGCGGCCCGGAGAAGAATCAGCGAGCCCGGCTTGCCCCGCCTTAGGATGTTCGTCAAATCCTGAGCGCGTCTGATGGGCTTGCCGTCTGCCTCGATCACCACCATCCCGGGCTCTAGTCCCGCATTCTCGGCCGCGGATCCGGACAACACGTCCGTAATCAGCGCGCCATGATCGGCCACGGTCCGCTCGCTGGCAGACGACTGGTCCGCGTCCTGATATTGGAGGCCGACTTTGGCTTGGCGCTGCTCCGGATTGCCCGACCCGCCCTCACCCTCACCCTGCGCACCTACGGAATCCGGTCGCGTCCCCAAAGTGACTTTCACTTCTTCCTTTTTGCCATCCCGAAGGACGGTCAGCACCACGGTGGTGCCCGGAGGCTTGAGGGCCACAATGCGCGTTAGAGCGTTCGATGATGACACCGGCTGGCCATCCACCGCCACGATGACGTCGTCCTGTTTGAGACCCGCCTTCCCGGCCGGCGTGCCCTCGGTTACCTCGGCGACAACCGCGCCTCCGGTGGCCGAAACTCCCATGGCCGTGGCCAGATCGGGCGTGAGCGTCTGAGCAAGGATCCCCATCCAACCGCGGGTGACGCGTTGCCCCTTTTCTAGGGTCGGAAGCAGGGCCTTGGCCACGTTCGACGGAACGGCAAAGCCGATGCTACTGCTCCCACCGACGATGGCCGTATTGATCCCGATCACTTCCCCGCGCAGGTTGAACAGTGGACCGCCAGAGTTTCCGGGGTTGATCGCCGCGTCCGTTTGCAGAAAGTCGTCGTACAGTCCTGCGCCGATGACGCGGTCCTTGGCCGAGATGATTCCCGCGCTCACGCTCGAGGTCAACCCGAATGGATTGCCGATGGCGACCACCCAGTCGCCTACTCGCAAGGCGTCTGAATCGCCGAGTGAAACGACCGGCAAGTCCTGAGGGCTCTCCTTGAACTTGATCAATCCCACGTCGGTGGGAGGGTCCCGCCCAAGCACCTCCGCATCGAAGCTACGCCCATCGTTTAGGCGCACCTTGATCGCGATCGCGCCCTCGATGACGTGATTGTTGGTCAGCGCAATGCCGCGTTGGTCGATGATGAAGCCCGATCCCAGACCGGCCCGAATCCGCCCGCGCGGCGGTGCAGGGCGCCCCCCAGGCCTGCCGAAGAAGCGATCGAAAAAATCCTGAAAGGGATCGCCGCGCGAGAAGGCAGGTTGCGGCTGCTCCCCGGCGCGAACCTCGACGTTGATCACCGCCGCCTTCACCGCTTCCACGAGGGGCGCCAAGGAAGGCAGCGCGATGGTCCGGCCTTGGACTTCTGAGCGAGTATCGGCGGCCGTCTGCTCGCCCCGTGTCGGTTCCAGGGGAAGCGGGGCGCTCTTGGCAGCCTCGTTCGTAGTGCCCTTGGCGGTGCTTGGGGCCTTGCCGCAGGTCAAACTTCCTAATGCCGCGGCGAGCAGCAGCCCAGCTGCGCGCGGCGAGGCGTGGATGTTCATTAGTCTCACCCGGCGGACTCCCTTTCCTGCTTCTCTTTAGGGTTGCTGTTCCAATGAAAATCTGGCGGAGCGCGCCCGCCCCCGAGGTTGTCAACACCAATCCAATCGTTGTCCGGGAAATCGGGGCTCCACTGGCCGGTCCGATCGGGCTCGTGAGTAATCCTTGGACGATCTCCGGAAGGGACGAACGGGTTCCTTCGTTCGGCGGCTGACACAGCGGGCCTCCTTTCGATGCTCACTATGCCCGAGATAGGTTTTTCTCATAGGCACGGCGGCGGATCTTGACAAAAGAGCAACAAATCGGCCCAACTCTCGTTCGAGAACCGTGCCGAAGGACAAGGACAAGGACGATCAGGACAGCGGCGGTTGTACCGGCAAGCGCAACAAGAGCTGGCGCGAGATCGACGCGCTGCGGGGGAAGAGCAAGTACCACTCCCGCCACGAGGATCCGAGTCAGCAGCGCCTAGAGCGCAGCGCGAGCTACACCCGGTACAAGGCCGCCGCAGACGCTCTTTTCACCGGCGGCGAGCTGCCCGAAGCGCTGGCGAAAACCTTCGATCCCGAGGGAAAGCGGAAGGCTCAGAAAGAGGCGATGCTGCAGCTGCGCGAGCTGCCGGACCGCAAGGCCTGGGTGGATGGTGTGGTGGAGTACATCGAGAAGTATCCGGAGCTGCCGGACGACGCCTACTTCCTCGACTCCTTGCTTGACCATCCCCGTGAACGCATCGTGGCGATGTCCCTTGCGAAGCTCGAGTCAATGCAGGCGGAAGGCAAGCTGAAGACGAAGATTCCCAAGAGCCTGGACCAAAGACTGAAGGCGATCGAGCTAACCTCGGGGGATCCAGACCTCCAGGGGCGCGCCAAGTCGCTTCGCGAGAAGATCCGCGAATAGCGCATGTCGTTTGTCGAGATCCCCGCCCCGCACGGCACGCTTGAGGGCCTGCTCTGGGACGTCGAGTCGCCGGTCGCCGCCGCCATCGTTTGTCATCCCCACCCACAGCACGGCGGCACAATGCACAACCACGTCACGTACCGAATCGCTCGCGCCTTTCGCGAACATCGGGTCGCCGCACTTCGGTTCAACTTCCGAGGCGTGGGTAGGTCAACCGGCGCCTACGACGAAGGGCGTGGGGAGCTGGACGATGCGCGCAGCGCCCTGGAGTATCTGTTGCAGAAATACCGAGGCCTTCCCCTCGTCGCCGCGGGATTTTCCTTCGGCGGCAGAATTGCCCTTCAGTTGACGCTGGTGGACGCTCGAGTCGCCCAAGTCCTCGCCGCGGGATTGGCGGTGCGCGTGTTCGATTACGGCTTCGTCCGGCGGCTTCGAAGGCCGGCCGCCTTCATTCAGGCGGAAAATGACGAGTACGCGGATCTCGATGCCGTGCGCGACCTGATCGCGCAAGTTCCACCGCCGCGCGAACTCTTCGTGGTGCCCGGCTCCGACCACCTGTCCACGCGGCGGCTCACGGAGCTGCAAGAGGTGGCCAGCAAGGCTGTCGGGTGGTTGCTATCGGTTGACAACGAAGCCGCATAGCGAGTCGAAAGTCACGGATAGACCTTCGACGGCGGCGAACAGGTCGGCGTAGTAATTGTCCAGCGCGCTCTGTTGCTCGGCGATTCCCTTTTGATGGATGCCTTGGTGCTTGAGCGACAGGACAAGCCTGCGCTGGGCTGCGGCTCGTTCCTCGTCGATCGCGGCCCGGGCGCGCTCCGCCGCCTGGCTGGCTTGGAGCTGGGCGGCTGTGGTGGCCGCTGCGGCCGCCGGATCGACGAAGGCCGGCAGGCCCGCAAAGGCGGCGCGCGCCTCGTCTCCGATGAGCGCTCGACTTTCGCGGCGCAGCGCTTCGGATAGCGCGTAATCGATGCGGGGTCCGCGCGCATCCTCGCAGACGGGAACCTGGATCAACCAGCTCTTGACGAATCGAGACAGTTGGCGCGAAGGCACTCGGGCACCGGGTGAGGTATCCTCCGGCTCAGGGGCTTGCAGGTGAAAGAGAAACTCGATGCCCCTGGCTTTTTTCAGGCCTCGTGCGTCGATCGCTCGCAAGCCGCTGCGCCCAAACAGGCCATCTCGCAGAAAAGCGAAGAGAGCTTCGACGAGCGGGTGACCGGTAGCGAAGTACTCGATCTCCTCGCGCTCGATCGCCGTGTCGCGCCAGAAGGTCCCCACCAGCACCTTGTCCTGCGCGAGCGAAATGCCAGGCAGCGCTTCGACGGTCAGCTCGCGCCCGAGATCGAACGCGACCTGAAACGCTTCCACGTGCTCTTCCGCGTCGACGCCAATCCCTACCTTCTTCGCCAGCTCGGTCACTGTTTCCTCGAGCCGCTCGTCGAGATCCCTGGCTGCGGCCCAAAGGCCGTCCTCCAGCGAGCTTTCCCCATTGCCTTCAATTCCCATGCGCTCTCGCGCTCGAGCCAAGAGTTCCTCCACCCCCTGGCGATCGAAGCTGCGCAAATCGAGCAGCGGATCATAGGCGCGTCGAAGCGAGGCGCGGGTCGCCTGCACCCGCTCGCCTAGAGACCGCGTGTATTCGGCCCGCTCCGCTGCAGACAACAGCGCCAGCTCGGTCATGCGAGGCTCCACCTCTTCGAGCAAGGCGTCCAGTCCGCCCACCGTCTCGCCGAACACGCCGACCGCGTCGGCCAACAGCGAGAGCACGTCCGAGGAGAGCGTGCCTCGCGGATCAAAGGCGTGGATCTCCACCGGGTGCGTCTGGCCAATTCGATCCAAGCGCCCGATTCGCTGCTCCATCACCGCCGGGCTCCAGGGCAAGTCGTAGTTGATCAGGTGGTGCGCGAATTGGAAGTTGCGGCCCTCACCGCCGAGCTCGGTGGAGATAAGCACCAGAGGCCCTTCCGGATCCCGAAACCGCGCCACCTGGCGATCGCGCGCCACCAGCGGCAGCTCTCCGTGGTAGGCGAGCGCCTGGATTGCCTGGGTCAAAAGCTGTTGCTGCAGCCAGTCAAGCGTCTCTTTCGCCTCGGTGAACACCAAAATCTTGGCCTGAGGCTCGCGATCCCACACCGACCGGAGAGCGCCGAGAAAGGCGATGAGCTTGGCGTCCCGGGCGGGCAACCGCAGCTCCCCGCCCAGCGGCGCTAGTTCTTTCGAGCCTTGAATCGCCGCCCGAAAAGCGGCAGGCGATGACTCTAAGCGGCGCAGCAGCATCGAAAGGGCCGCTCCCCGAAGGCGCCCAGCCGAGCCCACCCGCTGGATTGCCGCTTCGCGCGCGCTTCGCTCCTCGGCGGGCACCTCGAGCTCGTGGCGCCTCAGACGCCGTTCAGCGAATCCGCCCACCACCGCGCGGCGGTTTCGAATCAAGCTCGCGGAGAGGCTATAGGTCTCGGCGAGGTGTGAGAGAAGGCTGTCGGGGCCGGAGAGCTTGGTGAGCTCTTCATCATCGGGGAAGCGGGCCGCCAGCTGCTGCGCGATCTGCTGCGCCGGCGCGCCGCCGATCACCTCCCGCACCACGCGGGAAAGCTCCTCCTGCCGGGACAGGCGCTCTTCGAAGCGGGCCAAGGTGGGCGCCTGCCGCGGGTCCACCAGCGTCAACAACCGATGGTACTCGCTCGGGTCCAGCTGCATCGGGGTGGCCGTCAAGAGAAGCAAGCCCCAACTGTTGCCAGCGACTGCCTTGGCGGCTTGGAAGGCGCGCTCGGATTTGAGGTGGTGCGCTTCGTCGAAAATCAGCAGATCCCAAAACGCCTCCGGCCGCGAGGCCTGCTCGACATGCTCGTCGCTGCGCGAGAGCATCTCGAGGCTAGCGATCACGGTGTGAAACCGCGCCCAAGGCGACGCAGACGGTTCCTCCGCGAGCGATGCGGCGTAGCGGTCGGAGTCGAGCAGGGTAAATAGCTGGTTGAACTTGTGGTACAGCTCGGCGAGCCACTGCAGGGTGAGGTGGCCGGGGGCAACCACCAAGGTGCGCCGGACCAGACCGGAAAGGCGCAGCGCGGAATAAATCATTCCAGTCTCGATCGTCTTTCCCAGTCCCACCTCGTCCGCCAAGATGAAGCGCGGCCGGGGCGCGGCAAGCACCCGCTGAACCACGCCGACTTGATGGGGCTTCACCATCACCCGGGAGGCGAACAGCGCGCCGAGGGCGTCGCAGCGCCTCTCGTCATCGAGCATCAGCGCCTGTCGCCGGAGGAGAAAGTTTCTCGCATCGCCTGCTCGTAGCTCGCGGAGCATGGCGAGCGCGTCCGGCTTGGGCGCGTCTGCGCGAAGCTCGGACTCCGGCCACTCGGCTTGGCTCCCGTCCTCAAACCGGATGACATAGCGCCGAAGGCCGCGCCCGCCTGTTACCTCGCCTTTGATCACCGCGGGGCGGCCCTGGGCGGTGTGGACTGAGTCCCCTTTGCCCAGCGGCTGGGGATGCAGCGCCCCGTGCTTGGTGGACACCAGGATGGGTCCGCCCTGGCGGGCGGGAAAGAGCACGCGCGCGCGCGCTCCTCCGTCCTCGAGGGAGATCAAATGGCCAATCCCCCACTCGGGCTGAGGAACGTAGCGAACCTTCATGCCTTCGGTGAGCTTGTGCATCGGGCACGCAATTAACCGGCGCGCCGCGGGCGGTGCCATCGGATTCCGCTCGGCCGCCGATGTTTCAAAGGGCTTCGCTTTCCTCCGCCTTCATGCTACTCACATGCGTCTCGCCCAACATCATGCAAACTTTTTCTGCGAAACAGGGCGCACCGCGCGCTGGATTTCAGCGCTTCCGCTGGCTCTGTGCCCTCTTCGGCTTTGTCTCGCTTGCCTGGTCTTCCCGCGCCGCGGCCAGTGAAGCGAATCTCATCCTACCCGATTTGTCGTCGGTTCCCCTCCTCCGACAGATCGACGGCCGGGCCCTGCTCATCTGGGGAATCGCCATCTGCGCTCTGGGGCTGCTCTTCGGGCTTTGGCAGTACATGGGTCTCAAGCGGCTCCCGGTGCATCGAGCGATGCTCGAGATTTCCGAGCTGATCTACGCCACCTGCAAAACGTATCTCATCACGCAAGGCAAGTTCATCCTGATTCTCGAGGCCTGCATCGGCACGATCATGGTCGTCTATTTCGGCGTGCTCAGGCATATGCCCGCCTCGACGGTGGCGCTCATTTTGCTCTTCAGCTTGATCGGGATCGCCGGCAGTTACGGCGTGGCCTGGTTCGGGATTCGCGTCAACACCTTCGCCAACTCGCGCACTGCCTTCGCCAGCCTGCGCGGAAAACCGTTCCTTACCTATGAGATCCCGCTGCGCGCGGGAATGAGCATCGGAATGATGCTGATCAGCACCGAGCTGTTGATCATGCTGATCATTCTGCTCTTCGTGCCCGGCAACCTCGCCGGCCCGTGCTTCATCGGATTTGCGATCGGCGAGTCGCTCGGCGCCGCGGCGCTGCGAATCGCTGGCGGAATCTTCACCAAAATCGCCGACATCGGTTCCGACTTGATGAAGATCGTCTTCAAGATCAAGGAGGACGACGCGAGAAATCCAGGGGTGATCGCCGATTGCACCGGCGACAACGCGGGCGATTCCGTCGGTCCGACCGCCGATGGATTCGAGACCTACGGCGTCACCGGCGTGGCGCTGATCACCTTCATCGTTCTGGCGGTGCGGGATCCAGCGGTTCAGGTTCAGCTCCTGGTCTGGATTTTCGTGATGCGCTTGATGATGGTGGTGTCGAGCTTCATCTCCTACACGATTAACGACGCAATTCAGAAGGCGCGTTACCGCAACGCCCAGAGGATGAATTTCGAGGCGCCGCTGACCAGCTTGGTGTGGCTCACCTCGCTGGTGTCGATCGTGATGACCTATTTGATTTCCTACTTGCTGATCGACCGGCTTGGCGACGGCACGCTGTGGTGGAAGCTGTCCACCATCATCAGTTGCGGCACGATCGCCGGCGCGGTCATCCCCGAGGTGACCAAGATTTTCACCTCCACCAAGTCGGCCCACGTGCGCGAGGTGCTCACTGCTTCGCGCGAGGGCGGGGCCTCGCTCAACGTCATCTCGGGCCTGGTGGCGGGAAACTTCAGCGCCTACTGGATGGGGCTGGTGATCGTCTTTTTGATGGGCGTCGCCTACGTGGTCAGCAACTTCGGCCTGGGTCAGCTGATGCTCGCGCCCGCCGTCTTTGCTTTCGGCCTAGTGGCCTTTGGCTTTCTCGGAATGGGGCCGGTTACCATCGCCGTCGACTCCTACGGCCCGGTGACCGACAACGCGCAATCGATTTACGAGCTTTCGCTGATCGAAAGCGTGCCCAACGTCAAGGGGGAGGTGCGCAAAGACTTCGGGTTCGACCCGGACTTTGAGCAGGGCAAGTTTTTCCTCGAGGAGAACGACGGCGCGGGAAACACCTTCAAGGCGACCGCCAAACCAGTGCTGATCGGGACCGCGGTGGTTGGTGCGACGACGATGATCTTCTCGATCATCATGTTGCTCACCGGGGGCTTGGCGACGAACCTGGACCGCCTCTCGCTGTTGTACGCCCCCTTCCTGCTCGGGCTGATAACCGGAGGCGCGACCATCTTCTGGTTCGCTGGCGCCTCGATGCAAGCGGTCTCCACCGGCGCCTACCGAGCGGTCGAGTTCATCAAGGCGAACATCCGCTTGGAGGGCGTGGAGAAGGCATCGGTCGCGGACAGCCAGCGCGTGGTGGAGATCTGCACCCAATACGCTCAGCGGGGGATGTTCAATATCTTCCTCGTCATCTTCTTCACCACGCTCGCCTTCGCTTGTCTGCAGCCGTTCTTCTTCATCGGCTACCTCATCTCGATCGCCGCTTTCGGGCTTTACGAGGCGATTTTCATGGCGAACGCCGGAGGGGCCTGGGACAACGCCAAGAAGTTGGTGGAGGTCGAGCTGAAGGAAAAGGGCACGCCCCTGCACGCCGCCACCGTGGTCGGCGACACGGTGGGCGATCCGTTCAAGGACACCTCCTCGGTGGCAATGAACCCGATCATCAAGTTCACCACCCTTTTTGGGCTTCTCGCGGTGGAGCTCGCGATCGAGCTCGACCGAAGCCTGAGCCTCGTGCTCGCCGCGGTGTTCTTCGGCATCGCGGTGATCTTCGTCTGGAGATCGTTCTACGCGATGCGCATCCAGTCCGGCGGCAAGTCGGGTGGCAAGTCAGTCGAAGAGGCGCCGCCGAGAGCGGGAGTTCGGGCAGCATAGTCCGAAGCTGCGCCAGCGTACCGGGCGGGGAGGTAGCAGGTGAGTGCCGCCGGAATGTCCTTGCTTAGGCTCACTTTTCTAGGAACCTCAGCTGCCCAGCCGACCATCCACCGCAATCTGTCTGGCCTCGCGGTGAAAGCGGACACCGATCTGCTGCTCTTCGACTGCGGCGAGGGCTCCCAGCGACAGATGATCCGCTTCGGCACCGGCTTTTCGGTGGACAGCGTCTTTTTCACCCACTTCCATGCGGACCACTACCTCGGGATCATCGGCTTCATCCGGACGCTGGGAATGGGAGGGCGAACCCAGCCGCTCATCCTGCACGGTCCGCATCCCGCGAAGCGGCTGCTCCGGCAGGCGGTCCACCTCGGCGTGGACGCGCTGCCCTTCCCGCTCGAAATCGTCGAGCTTGGGCATGGCGCTTCGGTCAAGGGGCACGGATATACGGTGGGGGCAGTCCAGGTGGACCACCGCGTCTCCGCCCTGGCTTACGTGCTCCAAGAAGACGAGCGGCCGGGTCGCTTTAACCTGGAGCGCGCGCGCGCCCTCTTCGTGCGCGAAGGCCCGGATTTTGGACGGCTGCAGCGCGGCGAATCGGTGACCGCCAGCAACGGTCAGCTGATCCGCCCGGCCGATGTCCTCGGGCCAGCGCGGCCAGGGAGAAGGATCGTCGTCTCGGGCGACACGCGGCCGTGTGTGACCGTGGTCGCCGCCGCCCGGGAGGCGGATCTGTTGATTCACGAAGCGACTTTTTCCGATGAGGAGCAGGAGCGCGCGCTGGAAACGCGACACTCAACCGCGCGGGAGGCCGGCCGGGTGGCGAAGGAGGCTGGTGCCCGACGCCTCATCTTGACTCACCTTTCCTCTCGGTACGATCTGGATTCGTCCAAGCTGCTCAACGAGGCGCGGGAGGAGTACGCCGGTCCGATCGAGATCGCGCACGACGGAATGATCGTCGAGCTCCCACTGCGGGATTGAGCCGGCGACTGCTGCCGGCGAGGAAATCGCAAATCCGACCGTCCGCTTTGCGCAGCCGGCGGGAGAGGATGCGGCAGATGTTCTGCAGGACGATCACGAAGGCGTAGTTGTCCTCGCGGTACAAGTTGTAGAGATCCATGTTGTTGAGCGAATACGTCTTCGCCTTCTTTCGGACGCGGACGGTCGCCGATCTCGGCTGAAGCTCGATCAACGCCATCTCTCCGAAACACTCTCCTGGCCCCAGCTTCACCAGGGCAATGCGTTTTCCTCCGCTGCTGGTGCCGATCACCTCCACCTCGCCCTGGGCCAGCAGGTACATCGTCCGCCCGAGCTCGCCGGCATTGAAGATGGTGCTTCCGGCAGGGAAGTCGCGCTCCTCGAGAGCGCTGGCGACGCGCTGCAAAGATCGTCCCTCCAGCCCCCCGAAAACGGGAGCGCTTCGGAAGAAACGAGTCAGGGAAGCGCGGGCCGGACGCGGCATGGCCGAAAAGGAGGCTCTATCGGACGGTGGCCTGGGTCAGCGCGCGGTGGACGGATTCGAGCGCCTTGCGCGCTTCGAGCAGCTCGGTGCGCTCCGCGGTGAGATCCGCGACCTGGCGCGCCAGCACGTCGCGTTCGGTGTTCAGCGCTTCGAGCGAGCGCCGCAAATTCTCCGCCTGATCGCGCGCCGCCTCAAGCTCGCCGGCGAGTCGCTCCTCCTCGGCCAGGCTGTCGGCGAGCGCCCGATCGCGGGTGCTGACTTCCTGACGCAGGCTCTCCCTTTCCTGGTTGCCGACTTCGATTACCGCCCGAGCGTCCTGCAGCGCGAGCAAAGCCTCGTTCCGCTCCCCCTCGAGGGACGCCAGCTCGCGCTCCAGCTCGGCCAGCAGCTTGGCTCGCGCGTCCATCTCCGCGGTGAGCCGCCGGGCCTCGTCCATGCGGATGCGCGCCTCCTCGGTTGCTTTCTCGCAATTTCGACGCGCGCTCTCCAAATCCTGGGTCAAGGTGAGGTTTAAGGCTTTCAGCTTGGACACCTCGCTTTGCAGCGAGGCGATTCTCTCGACCGCGAGCGCCCCGGCTTCGGCCACCGTTGCCGGTAGCGGCTCAGGCCGGGGATTTTCCCGGGCGGCCCGCAATCGCTCTTTGAGCCGTTCGCGCCGGGCTTCCGCGTTCGTCTCAGCCCCGCTTTTCGCCTCCGGCTCGCCGCGCTTTGCTTTGGGCTCCGGCGCAGCCTGCTTCGGCGGCTCCGGGCGGACCACCGGTTGCTCTTCTGCCGCTACACCATTGCCCGTCGACGCTGCCAGCTCCACTTCAGCCGTGCGGGCGCGGTCGAGCCTCGCCTTGATTTCCGCGGACAGCGCGTCTGAGTCGGACGGAGCGGCGGGGCCTTCGACCACGGCGGTGCTGGCGTCCGGCTCGGCATCACCTCCGAGGCGCAGTCGCGGCTTGGCGCGGGAGACGTTCTGGTCGAAGGCTTTCTTCATGAAGATCCCCTTGCTCGCGTGGCTGGCGGCACAGATTAGCTCGCGCGCTGGGTGTTGGCGGACGTTTTTTCCATCAGGCGAGACAGCACTTCCCCAATCACCGCATCGATGTCATGCGCCCCCTTGCAGCCAGGGTGGGCGACGAAGACAGGCACCCCCTCGCTCGAGGCCTGGGCGAACTTCGTGCACTGTCTGACCACTCGCGTCACCAGGTACTCGGGATAGTGCTCCCGCAGCGCCTCGAGCGCCTCCTTGGCGAGCTTGAAGCTGGCGTTGAAGCTGTTGACGATGATGAAGACGTGGTCCAGCACGTGGTTGAGATCCTCCTCCAGGCTTTGCACCGTTTCAAAGAGCAGCTTGAGCCCATGGAAGGAGAGGAAGTCGGGCAGGACCGGGACGAAGAGATCGTCCGCCGCCATCAAGGCGTTGAGATTCAAAAGCCCAAACGAGGGCGGGGCGTCGAAGACGAGCAGATCGTGATGCCCGTGGATGTCGCGCAGCGCGTTTCGCAGCTTGAATTCCCGTCCGGCCATCGGCATCAAGGTCAGGTCCGCGGTGCTCATCGACAGATTCGCCGGGATGAACTCGAGGTTCGGCAGCGGCGTTTTCTGAATCACCGCGCTCAAGGGAACCTTCTGGGCGAAGACGTCGAGAAGCGTCTTGGGGAAGTCCTCTCCTTCATAGCCCATGCACTTGGTCGCGTGCCCCTGGGGATCGAGGTCCACCAGCAGCACGCGGTACCCCATCTCCGCCAGTCGATAGCCATAGGATGTCGAGATCGACGTCTTCCCGGTTCCGCCTTTGAAGTTCAAAAAAAGCTGCTTGCGATGTCCGAGGGGCGGGGGGAATTTCGACAGCTTGGCGCGCAGCTCCCAAACTTCGTGACCGCTGTAGGATTCACCCTTGCGAGAGGAAAGCTGCCGCTCGGGGATTCCTAGCATCTCTGCCACCCGAACGGCTTTGTAGCTAGGCGCTTCCATGTCATTCCTCCCGCTTCAGGCGGCGAAGTACTTAAGCCCCCGCCGCACGACTTGACCCCTCGCCACGAGAAGCTCGCACGCTTCTTGGACCATGTCCGGTGTGCCCTGGCTTGAAGCGGTCAGCTCAGCCAAAGAGCAGCCTCGCAGAGCACATCGGACATCGGACATCACTGCGGTGCACAGCTCCTCCGGGCTCGGCGGCGCAGCCACCGCAGCCGCCTGCTCGCGACCGTGTTCGGCGGCCGCCCCCGATCCATCCTGGGTACTTTCCTGGGTGGCGTAGTTGAAGTAGCTCTTCACCAGAGCCTTCGAGCGACCGTCGGCGCCGACCGGAAGAGCGGCCAGGCGGCGGACTTCGCGGCGCCGCTGCGGATCATCGAGTTCGACCACCGGCGAAACGTCCTTGCCGAGGATTCGCGACAGGCTCTGAGCGGCGGCCTCGCGGACCTTTGGATCGCGGTCGGTCAGCGCTTCGAGCAAAAGCACCCGTGCGCGCTCGCCATTGCTGGCGCCGAGCACCAGGGCGGCCAGGCTTCTCACCTCCGGCTCCTGGTCGACAATCGCCTGCTCTCCCAACTTCAGCGCCGCGCTGCCGCTGAGGCCCAGGGCCAGCAGGGAGGCGCGGCGGCGCACGGCTCGATCGGCGTCTTTGATCGCCGCAGCGACGTGCGGGCCGGCCTGCGCCGGGTCGAGGGCGATCAGTGCCTTGAGCGCCGCGATGCGCACTTCCGGCAGCTCAGCGCGAAGCATCGGCGCGATGATCGGCACGCCTTCGCTTTTGGCCAGCCCGGAGAAGGCCCCAAGCAGCGCCACCTGGACATCGGCCTGGGTCTCCTCGTGCAACGCCGCCGCCACCGCCGCGCCCGCTGCTGGGTTGCCGAGCGCCTTGAGCCTCTCGGCGGCTCGTTTGCGGGCCGCCGGCTCCGGAGAGGCCAGCTCCCTCACCGAAAAGCTGAACAACGTTTCCTCCGTCCTCGCTCCCAGCGACGGCGGCGAGGACATCTCGAGCACCTGCTCGTGCGACACCGCGAGGCGCCCTTCCGAGCGAAGCCGGGCCGCATGCTGCGCCACCGGGGACGGCGCTGGGGCCGGCGCGGCGGGCACGCTCGGCGGCACCGGCTCATTTGCCGTCGCCGTGCCTGAGCTGAAGGCAGGGGCGTCGGGGCCAGCAGGTGACGTTGCCTCTGCCGCAGCCTGTGCTTGCTTGGGCGCCAGCGCCTCGCTGCGCAGCTCCGAAATGAAGCTTGCCAGATCGAACGGCGACTCGCCGTCCTCGTTCGGCTTATCCGACTCGTGAATTCGCGCTGCCTCGATGAGCTTGCCAAGCAGCGCCGCCCGCTCCGCCCTCAAGGCGTCGTTCAGCTTGTCCAGCTCGTCGCGCTCGTGGCGGGACCGATTGACTTCCACCTGGAGCTCGGCCAGCTCTCGCCGAGCCTCAATTTCGCGCTGCGCCGCGGCCCCAAGCTCTTCCTTAAGGCGCTCGATTTTTCCCTGTGCCGCGGCGAGGTCGGTGTGAAGCTGCTGCGATCGGGCCTCGAAATAGACGATTTTTTCCAACGCGCTCTTGAGCAGTGCCTCTGGATGCTCATCCCTCAAATCAGACAGACCTCCGGGATGAGCCTACAGCGGTGTAGCGCGTTGTCGCCTTTTTCACCCGCTTTCCGCCCCTAAAGCGGGGGAACTGTACGCCGAAGGGCCGACGAATGTAAGTCCGCCGCCAGTCGACGGACCGCGACTCGAACGTCGGACGAGCCAGCCAGGACGTCTGGCTGGAGCGATGCGAGCTTTGCTTGCGCGAGCGACTGGTGCCGCGACGCCTGTTGGAGGTCGCCGGCAGCCCGCGACAAGGCCAGCTCGAGGTGGCCGCGGGACAGCTCGGCTTCCGCCTTGAGCACCGGGTCATCCATGCCGCTGATCAACCCGTCCACCTCGGCGAACGCCGCGCCGGCATCTTCGAGCTGGCCCAAGGATGCGCTCATTCCACCCAGGTGGGCCATGGCGATCGCGGACGCTCTGCGATCGCCCGCGTCTTGAAGCATCTTCAGCGCCCTTTGCGCGTAGACTTTTGCCTCGCCGCCCCGGCCCTCTTCCCACAACGTGGTGGCCAGGCAGTCTAGGCTCATTCCCTCGAATCTGCGGTCTCCCACCTCGCGCAGCGCGGCGATTCCTTTTTCATAGTGGATGCGCGCTTCGGCGAGGCGCCTCTGCTCTCGATAGAGCAGGCCGAGGTTGGTCTCGAACACCCCTTCGAATCGACGATCGCCGATCTGGCGAAGGAGGTTTAACGCAGTGGCATAGTGTTGCTCCGCGTTTTCGTGCCGGCCGAGCTCGTATTCGAGAATGCCGCTGTTGCCGTGCAGATAGGCGCGCAACCAGGGGTCGGTCGTCTGAAGTTGCGCCGCGGCCCGGACGGCCCCTTCCGATTCACCCATCCTGCCCTGTTCGCGATGCAGAATGGAAAGGTCGACGAGCAGCGTGCCCTCCAGCACCGCGTCGGCGGCCCTTCGCGCGCTTGACAGGGCATCGGTGAAAGCGCGAGTGGCATCGCCGATGTTGCCTCGCGTTTGGGACATCACCGCGTGGGCTCTGAGCACCCGCCCGCGCAGGCTTAAGTCGACCGGCAGACCGGCGCTGACGGACAGAGCCGCGTTGAGCGTCGCCTGGTGGGTCTCCACCGGTCCGCGCATCGCGAGCAGCGGATCGAGGTAGAGGGCCAGTCGGAGCGCGGCCTCGGCGTTCTCCACCGTGCGCGGCGTCTTGGCGCATTCCCTCTCGAAAGCGGAGAGCAGATTCTCCGAATCGACCGCCAGCGCCCCAAGCGCCTCCGGTCCCCCGCGCCGGTGGACGGCGCCATGCCAGCGCTCGGCGATCTGGAGGAAATAGCGCGTGTGCCGCGAAGAAATTTCCAGGCGATCGGCAGAGTCGCCGAGCTGCTCGGCGACGAACTCCCGGATTGCGTCGTACATACCGAAGCGGAGCTGGCGAGCGGCAAGGCCGTCCTGGTAGATGCGGAGGAGAGATTTTTCGCGCAGCGCCTGGATGAGGTCGAGAACCGCGTCCGTTTGGGCGGTAACCCCCACCACCGCCTTGGCAGCTTCGAGCGAAAAACCGCCGCGGAAGATGGAGCATTGCGCGAGCGCTTCGCGCTCGAGCGGGGAAAGCAGCTCCCAGGACCACTGGATGGCGCCGCGCAGCGTTGCCTGCCGGGCCCGCGCACCCCGCGCGCCTGCGGTGAGCAGCTCGAGGGGTTTGGCCAGACCATGGGCCATTTGCGTCGGGCTAAGGACGTTCATCCGGGCAGCAGCCAGCTCAATCGCCAGGGGGATTCCGTCCAGCCGCCGGACGATTTGGGCGATCGCCCCAGCCTCCTCCGGGCTAGGGACATAGGACCAGCCCCGCACCGCGCGAACCCGGTCGAGGAACAGTTGCACCGAATCCGAGGTCTCGATGCTCGCGGCATCCGAGCCCGCCTCCGGTACCGCCAGCGGTAAAATCTCGAACTGCTGCTCGCCACCAATCCTCAGCAACTCGCGCGAGGTGATGAGAACGCGCGCGCGGGGCGACATCTTCACCCAGCGCTCCACTGCTCCGGCCGCCAGCTGCACCACCTGCTCGAAATTGTCGAGCACCAAAAGCACCGGCCCGCGGCTGGCGAGCGCGTAGCCCAGTTGCTCCACCCCCTCTTCGCTCGAGGGACCAGCGGTGAGTGGCACCTTGAGGACACGAGCCACCGCGTTCAGAAAGCCATCGAAAGACTTCACCTCGCTCAAGTCGCAGAACCAGACGCCGCCCTTGCCGGAGAATCGCTCCAGTTGGCTTAAGGCGAACTGCATCGCCAGCCGCGTCTTGCCGACGCCGCCCGGGCCGAGCAAGGTCATCAGTCGCCCGCCCTTTTGCTGAAAGTAAATCTCGAGCTGAGCCAGCTCGTTGAGGCGGCCGACGAATCTCTTGGCCGGCGCTTCGAGATTGGTGGAAAGTGAATCCTGGTCTGCTCGGGACGGAACAGCGATGCGCTGCAGCTCGGAAAGCAGCGCATCCATGGATGGATAGCGCTGGCCGGGCTTCGGACGAAGACCCCGCAGGAGCACCTTGCGCAAAGCGGGGGGAACCTTTTTCGAGCCGCGCGGTCGCTTTACCTTCCCGGCGATCACCTCGCCCATCAGCACGCCCAGGTTTTCACCGGCGAAAGGTCGCTCTCCGTAGAGCGCCTCGTAGAGCGAGACGCAGAAGCTGAACTGATCCGCCCGAGCATCGAGCGACTGACCCAAGAGCTGCTCCGGCGACATATAGGCAGGGGTGCCGACCATCGCGCCGCTGCGGCTGAGCTCGAGCGCGAGCTTCTTGGCCTTGGAGACGGTCAACGAGCTGACATCGATTTCGGTCGCGTCCGCATCGCGCTCGTTCGCCCGTGCGAGCCCGAAGTCGAGGACGCGGCAACGGCCGTCGTTGCCCACCAGCACGTTCTCCGGTTTGAAGTCGCGGTGGAGCACCGAAGCGGCGTGAGCAGCGCCAAGGCCCCGCCCCGCCTCCACGAAATTTTCGACGATCTGCCGCCAGTCCCGGTCGGCTTCCTTGAGCCAGTGCCGCAACGTCCGGCCTGCCACGTACTCCATGGCGATGAAGACGTGATCCTCGAAGGTGCCGACGTCGTAGATGGCGACCACGTTGGGATGGGAAAGCCGCGCCATCGCCTGGGCTTCGCGGAGCAGTCGCATCGGACCCAAGCTGGCGTCCGCCTCGGCAGAGTCGGGGTGGAGAAGCTTGAGGGCCACCTTGCGCTCGAGCTCCGAGTCGTGCGCCGAGTAGACTTCGCCCATTCCCCCCACCCCGATCCGTCCGAGCAGCGCGTATCGGCCCAGCTGCGTGCCCCGCGGCAGGCAAACGCTTCGGGGGCGGACGCCCGTCATCGTCGGGGTAGCAGTCGTTGCGGTGAGCAACTTCCCCCTCCGCCCCTGAGAGGGCTCCGTCGATCGCAATGCTTTCGAGCTCCCCTTGGGAGAATTTCCCGCCATCCGTATGGAGAATTATCGGTCCAAGTTGCGCAAATTGCGGCTGGGAGGATTGGACCATTCGTGCGCAAATCGCGCACGGTTGGAACAGGTAAGCAGAGCTGCGACCTTGGGACCTTCGCGTGTTGATTAGAGTTTCATTTCGGTCCACTTCGGCCCACTGCTTGCTTCCGATCGGAGCACATCGGAGCAAGCATGAACCAACAGCGATTGCCTCCTCGCCCCGACTGGGCTCCTGCTTTTTCTTGGCGTGCCCCCATGGTGTTGTGTTCGGCGCTTGCCGCCTGCGGCTTTTCGCCCAAACAGCAGCAGCCGCCTCGGCCCGCGGGAGTTGCTCAGCAGAACGCGCTCAATGCCTTGAACGCCCTCAACGCCTTAAACGCTCTCAATGCCTTAAATGCGCTCAACGCACTAAACGCCCTCAATGCGCTCAACGCCTTAAATGCCTTAAACGCTCTCAATGCCTTGAACGCGCTCAATGCCCTCAACGCCTTAAACGCTCTCAATGCCTTAAATGCGCTCAATGCGCTCGACAGCACGTCGGTTTCGAGCACCCTCGATGCCGCATTGGGCCCCGGGCTCCAACTGGGCGATCGCACCGTCGCCTCCGGTGACACGCTCGTCACCAAGGACATGAGCCAGCTCACGGCCCGGCAGATCGACGCGCAGTGCCCAGTGCCGTCTTTCAACACCAACCAGAACGGCGTCTGGGTTCAGTACGCGTTGCCGAAGTTCATCACCATCGGCAGCACCTTTGAGAAGCTCGTTTACGACGCTGACAGCCCGATACAAGTTCCCGACGGGAGCGGAGGAACGCGTCCCCTTTGGAGCGCCGGCGACGACGTCATTGTTCAAGGCGATGGGCTGGACCCGCATCGGCTGTTCCTCGGCTTCGCGATCGCCTGCGGAAACCTCGCCGTGCGACCGATCTTTATGGCCCCGGTGGTTGACGGCCAAGCTTGGAACGATCACCCCATCCGGACATACGAAGACGACCTCGACTACATGTGCCTCAAATTCGTCGACGAGAATGACCCCAAGCTCGCTTCCAAGTGGTTCTGCGGCGGCGGCAACCTCGCCGATGGCGTGACAGGCGTCGCGTCGATCAAGAGCTCGCCCCGCAGCTTCCTCTTCAACAAGATCGCCCTGGGCCAGAACACCTGGAGCCACCATTGGGAGTTTCCCGCCGGGCTGGGCGCGATTTCGGGGAGAATTGCACCCGCGGACCAGACCGGCTTTGCGCAGGACGATGCGTGGAACCTGAACCCCAACGACTTCCACGCGGACGGCAGCTCGAAGGTGCTCGATTACATTGCTGCCCTCGGCGTGAAGACTGCAACCAACCGGAACGGCGTGAATATCAGTCCGTACAACACCCACGACCTTGAGGACTACTGGGCCGTTCAACCGGGCGCCGTGGTCGACTCGCTGCAACTGGCCCTGCTCAATCCCAGCGAGATGAACCAAGGTGAGGTGGAAATCCGCAGCTGCGGCACTGCCGATTCGAGCCAGTGTTTCGATTACCTCTCGTATCCCGACGTGCTCAGCGATGGGACCGTCGGAAGCGTTCCCTCAGGATTGATGAATCAACAGTTGCCCAACGGTTCGACCGGTGCCGTCGCGCCGACATCAGGCTCCGATTTCGCGGGTGTGATCAACATCTCGGTGGGTCCTTGGTATGAGACCGCGTCGTCTTTCTGCTCGTGGAAGACGGACTGGAACCTTCCCACCGCGCCCACCAAGACCTTCTCCTCGGTGATCGACTGGTCCGCAAGCGCCGATGGCACAGTGGTGAAGCCGGACACTCTCTTTACTGCTCCCTACAAGGTGGCCACCAACCTGGGATCGCGAGAGACGCAGCGATGCCCCACCTGGAACCTGTGCGACACCAACGCGCAGTCGCCCAACTCCGCCTGGCTGCTCGCCCTGGATGTAAACGGCGCGGTCATCCTCAACGCGGTTGGGTTCAGCTACGACAGCCATATCGCTTGCCCAGACAAGAACGGCATCCCTCAATGCCAGGGCTTTCTGTGCGGCACCCCGATTGCTGTGCAGTCGAACGATGGACTGGCTGGAGACTGGTGGCTCTGTTCCGGCGGGGGCTGCGCAGTCTCGCCCGACAACTGGGAGCTCGTTTGCCCCAATCAAACCGCCTGCGTGACCACGATGGCCGACGACGACACGGTGGTGGTGCGCGTGCCGGTGCCGAACTCATCGGGCTCGAACGTCACCAACGATCCGAGCTTTCTCCGGGGCGCGTTCAGTAGCAACGCGGGGGCGACCTTCACAGGACTGCAAAGTCCCACCCTTCCTACTACGCCACCGCCGAACACTGCCATTCCCTGACGCTCGCCAGCGAAACCCGTCTACCCGCGCACCAGCGGCTTGTACCGGATTCGCCGCGGCCGAAGCGCCTCGGCGCCCAGCCGCTTGGCTTTATCCGCCTCGTAGTCCTGAAAGTTCCCTTCGAAGAAGAAGGCTTTGCTGTCGCCTTCGAACGCGAGGATGTGGGTGGCGATGCGGTCGAGAAACCACCGGTCGTGGCTGATGATCACCGCGCAGCCGGCGAAGCCTAAAAGCCCTTCCTCCAGCGAACGGAGGGTCTCGACGTCCAAGTCGTTGGTCGGCTCGTCCAGCAGCAATAGATTGGCGCCGCGCTTGAGCACTTTGGCCAGGTGCACCCGGTTCCTCTCGCCCCCGGAGAGGTCCTTGACCCGCTTTTGCTGATCCGTTCCCTTGAAGTTGAAATTCGCCAGGTAGGCGCGCGAGGCGATCCTCCGCTTGCCCAGCTCCAGCCATTCCACCCCGCCGGAGACTTCCTCGTAAACGCTCTTCTCGCCTTGCAGCGCGTCCCGGCTTTGATCGACGTAGGCGAGCGCCACGGTATCTCCGATCCGAAGCTCACCCTCGTCGGGCTTGTCCTGACCGGTGATCATCCGAAAGAGCGTCGTCTTGCCGGCGCCGTTGGGGCCGATCACCCCCACGATTCCGCCGGGCGGAAGCTTGAAGCTCAAGTCGTCGATCAGAAGATTGTTCCCGTAACCCTTGCGCAGGTGCTTCGCCTCCACCACCAATCCGCCGAGCC
>Ga0126378_10000611_pt1 | contig 25983 bp, 20 predicted proteins | sample PanSoiMetPlot_23_FD_92587 | JGI IMG/M metagenome (GOLD analysis project Ga0126378, IMG submission 92587) | Tropical forest soil microbial communities from Panama - MetaG Plot_23 | ecosystem: Environmental > Terrestrial > Soil > Tropical forest > Bulk soil | place: Panama | collected 2016-02-17
CACGCTTTCCAAGCGTGCGCCTTAAACCGCTCGGCCACCTCTCCCAGGAAGTATCTGATTCTAATTTAGCAGAAAGCAGGAATCCCTGCCTGCTTTGAAAACCGACGATTCGCCAATTGGGTCAATGCGATACTCAGGCTTCATCATATTTTTTTGATCTTCAAGCACCCTTAGATGTCGGGAAGGACAAGTTCTGGATTCCCGCTCTTGCAGCGGATACTAAAGAGCGCGAGCCCCTGGCGATTTTCCTACATGTCGTTTTGAAGGCGCCTCGAGCCAATCGACCAGAGACCCCCGAACGGTTGAGCCTCGAACCAGCGGTCTTTTAAAGGAACTCGGCAGGGAGTCCACTGTCCGAGCGCGGGATTGCGCTGGCTCCCTCAGGAGCCTGCCCATCCCGCTCTTGTTTGAAGAGCACTCATCCGAGCTATAGCCACGGTTCATCCAACGAACCGCAATCCTCCTCTCAGCGTGAACTTTCCTTTGACTCGTGCCGGTGGGCCAAAGGAATTACCATTGATTCGTGGCCAAAGAGGCTGGACTTGTCCACAACTGCTTCCTGCTTCACCATGCCTAACGGCGGGGTGGGCCAAGACAGGCCTTGAGGATGGCGTCTCTTTTGGAAGTCCGAGATCTTCGAGTGGCATACCACTCGCGCGACGGAGCGGTTTCTGAAGCGCTCGCTGGCGTTAGCTTCGGCTTGGGGGCCGGAGAAATTTTGGGGATTCTCGGCGAATCTGGGTCGGGAAAGAGCACGCTCGCTGCTTCCCTTTTGAGACTCTTTCCTGCGAACGTAAGCATCGCCACCGGAACTGTGCTCTTTGAAGGAAGAGATCTGTTTCAAGCCGGGCAAGACGAGCTTCGGGGAATCCGTGGAAAGCGCGTTTCGCTGATATTCCAGGAACCTTCCGTGGCGTTGCATCCGACGATGCGAGCAGACCAACAGATCAAGCAGATATTGACGGCGCACGGAATGAGCGGCAGAAACACGCTGAGAGAACGAACTCGAGAAATCCTCGGCGCGGTCTTCCCGGAAGAGGTGGAACGCATTTCTCGATCTTACCCACATCAACTCAGCGGGGGACAACGGCAGCGCGTCCTCATCGCGCAAGCAATCGCCTGCGGGCCTTCCTTGATTATTGCCGACGAGCCCACGGCTGCGCTCGACCCCACGACCCAGAAGGAAATCCTGGAAGTGTTTCGAACGCTGCGAAAGAAAATCGGCGCGGCGATGATTTTCATCACGCACAACCCGGCATTGCTTGCGGGATTTGCGGATCGCGTTCTCGTTCTCTACGCAGGTAGAGTTATCGAGGTGGGACCGGCGGATGTTGTACTAACGTCCCCGATGCATCCGTACACCCGCGCGCTGTTTCAATCCGCTCCGCCATGGCCCGACGAAGAAGCACACGCTGCTCGAGCCCAGAAATTAGCGGCGATTCCCGGTGATTCCCTTCCCTCCTCTTTGCCGCGGATTGGCTGCCGATTCGAACCGAGATGCCCTGACCGGATGGCGGTTTGCAAGGAGCGGGAGCCTGTGTTGTTTAGCCTGTGCAAAGGGAGCGCAGCTTCCTGTTTCAAGTACGAAAGCCAGTGAGATGGGACTCACGGATCAGAATATGCAGCCGCTTATAAGAGTGGAAAGCTTGGTCAAGACCTACGAGAAGCAAGGCCTCGCGGGCCGGCGCGACGAAGTCCGCGCAGTCGATGGTGTGTCTTTTTCTGTCTTTCCACGAACCACGCTGGCCATTGTTGGCGAATCGGGGTCGGGCAAGAGCACGCTGGCGTTATGCCTGGCCTGCCTCGAGAATCCGACTGCAGGAAGCATTTGGTTTGAGGGCGTAGACATCGTCAAGCTTTCAGAAAAAGGGCAACGCGCGATGCGTCGAAAAATCCAGCTTATTTTTCAGGATCCTGCGACCTCGCTAAATCCAAGATGGAGTGTGGCGGAGATTCTGGCGGAACCGCTGTTGTTGCCGGGCAATTTAAGCCGTGACGAAGCGACGTGGCGCGCGCACTCGCGGCTTGATCAAGTCGGGCTTTCATCTGAGATTGCTGAGAAAGCGCCGGCGGAGTTGAGCGGAGGACAGCGCCAGCGGCTGGCGATTGCGCGAGCGTTAACTCTCGAACCAAAGCTGCTGATTCTCGATGAAGCGCTTTCCGCCCTCGACTGTTCTTTCCAGGCGCAGATTGCCAACCTGCTCCAGGATTTACAGAGCGCGCTTGGGATGACGTATGTCTTCATTTCGCATGATCTCGCGATGGCGGCCCATCTGGGAGACGATATCGCCGTAATGAATTGCGGCCGGATAATTGAGCAGGGCCGGCCCGCAGAAATTCTGAAGAATCCAAAGAACGACATCACTCGCAACATGGTGTCCGCAGTGCCCCGAATGGAATTCCCTCGGCAGCAGGCGCCGGAGCCATAGTGCGTTATCTCTTGCGCAGACTCGGGCACGCAGCGTTCCTACTCGTAGGAGTCTCAGTTGTTTCCTTTCTCTTCACCGCGCTAGCGCCAGGAAACTATTTCGATGAGATGCGCCTGAACCCGCAGATTGGTCCAGAGACCATCGCAGCCCTGCGTGCCCAGTACCAACTTGACCGGCCGCTTCCCGCGCGCTACGCGAACTGGGTAGGCTCGCTCGTTCGTGGGAATATGGGATTTTCGTTTGCGTACAACAGTCCTGTGGCGCCGCTCCTGTTGATTCGCGCGCGAAATACGTTGTTGCTGACTGTAGCTGCAATGCTGCTTGCCTGGGGAATCGCCCTGCCGTTGGGGGTTTGGAGTGCTGAGGGATTTGGGCGGCTGCCAGACAAGATCGTGTCATTGGGGACTGCGGGACTCCTGGTCATACCAGACCTGGCGCTTGCGCTGGGCCTTTTGGTTCTTGCGGTGAGAAGCGGAAGATTGCCAACGGGCGGCATGGTTTCGCTTAGCTTTGAAAGCCTATCGTTGTTCGGCAAAGTGCGCGATTTGCTCGTGCACCTGGCCTTGCCGGTTGCGGCGCTCGTCCTCTCGGCGCTGCCGCTGCTGATCCGGCACGTTCGCGCGGCCGTGGCGGAGGTGCTTGATGCTCCCTTCTTGCAGGCGGCCGAAGGACACGGAATTCCCCGACGCACACTGCTCTATCGATATGCGCTTCCCGCGGCGGCGAATCCGCTTATTTCGCTCTTTGGATTCAGCATTGGGACGCTCCTAAGCGGATCGCTCCTCATCGAAGTAGTGATGAGTTGGCCTGGGCTTGGGCCTTTCCTGCTCGAAGCCATCCTGGCGCGCGATTTGTACGTTGTGATTGGCGGCATTCTTTTCTCGACGATTTTTCTTGTGGCCGGAAATTTCCTGGCGGACCTGCTTCTCTATTGGGCCGACCCTCGAATTCGCACGGAGAGTAATTCAAGATGAGCCTCCGTGGCGCTCGCCTGGGATGGCTGATTTTTCTGGTCCTATTGCACGCAACCGTCATCTTTCCGGGTTTCTTTGCCCCATATGATCCAAGCGAGCAGGACCGTAAGAATCCTTATTTGCCGCCGATGCGGATTCATTTCCTTGACGCGCAGGGACACTTTCATGCGCGCCCGTTTGTTTATCCGCTGCAGTTGCGACAAGGCTCTTTCGACCAGTCCGAGGGAAATACAGCAAAGCCAGTCTCGCTGAAGTTCTTCGTTCGCGGAACCCGCTATCAATTGCTGGGAATCATTCCGTTCCGTTTGCACTTGTTTGGAACCGAAGACGAGCGAGTCTATTTGCTTGGCAGCGATTCCTTTGGCCGGGATCAGTTATCACGGTTCTTCTATGGTGGGCAGGTTTCGTTGTTTGCAGGTCTTTTAGGCGCTGGCATTACGCTTCTTCTTGGACTATGCGTAGGGGCAATCGCCGGTTATTACGGCGGTTGGACAGATGCCCTACTCATGCGGTTCTCCGAACTTTTCCTGGCGCTGCCGTGGCTCTATTTGCTTTTTGCCCTGCGCGCATTTTTGCCCCTCTCCGTCGGCCCGTTGCAAGCCTTCTTTCTGATTGTCGCAGTGATTGGCGCGGTGGGCTGGGCGCGCCCGGCGCGGCTGGTTCGGGGAGTCGTACTAAGCGCCAAGGAACGGGATTTCGTGCGCGCGGCCCGTGGCTTCGGAGCCACCGACGCATATCTGTTGTGCCGCCACATTCTGCCGGAAACTTCGAGCGTGTTGCTGACACAGGCCACGATTCTAGTGCCACAGTTTGTGCTCGCGGAGATGACCCTCTCCTTTCTCGGGCTGGGCGTTCCGGAGCCAGTTCCGAGTTGGGGGAATCTGCTTGCTAGTCTTCAGCAATATAGCGTCCTGGTGACGTACTGGTGGATGTACTTACCTGCATTGCTCATAGTGCCGTTCTTCGTAGGCTACTTGGGCCTGGGCAGCGAGTTGCAGGAGCGGCGCGAGCCGTACAAGATAGAAAGGACAAGTCTGGGGAACTTCGCGTGAAAACGGTCACTGCCATTCGCTACCACCGGCAGATTGCCTCAAGATTGCTCCTTGCCGTTGCTACACTTCTCGCCCACGTTGTTGCCGCATTTCCCCAGCAGAAAAGTTCTAACGAAGAATTTCTAGCAGTCCCTGGAGAGAACGGCCACCCCGGCGGCCGCCTGGTCGTTTCCCTGCGCGCCGAGCCCAAGACGCTGAACCCTTTGATCGCCGCTGATGCTCCGTCGCGCGAGGTCATTGGCGCGATGCAAGCCGATCTCGTGCATATCAATCGCGCAACGCAACTGACAGAGCCCTCCCTCGCGAAGTCTTGGAAAATATCGCCAGACGGTCTGCAATACACGCTAGTCCTTAGGAAAGGTGTGAAATTCTCCGACGGCCAGCCTATGGATGCGGACGATGTGCTGTTCACATTTCGCGTGTATCTGGATGAAAAAGTACATGCGCCACAACGCGATCTTCTAATTTTTGACGGCAAACCCATCACGGTGCGCAAAGTCGATGCGTTCACGGTCGTTTTTCAGCTACCGAAACCTTACGGCGTGGCGGAAAGGATGTTTGACGGATGGGCAATCCTCCCGCGCCATCTTCTCGAAAAACCATACGAAGAAGGGAAAATCGTCCAGCTCGGAACACTCACGACACCTGCAAATCAATGGCCGGGACTCGGCCCGTTTCGGCTAAAGGAATACGTCGCCGGGCAACGATTGGTGCTCGAGCGAAACCCGTATTATTGGAAGACGGATGCGAAAGGAACTCGCCTTCCCTATCTTGAAGAATTGATTTTTCTGTTTGTGCCCAGCGCCGATGCGCAAGTCTTGAGATTCCAATCCGGGGAAACCGACGTCATCAGCCGGCTAGGAGCGGAAAATTTTTCGGTCTTATCGCGGCAGCAGCGGGATTACACAATGGTGGACGCAGGGCCGGGCCTCGAATACAACTTTCTTTTTTTCAACCTGAATGATCCAGGCGCAAAAACCTCGGCGGAGCTTCAGCAAAAACAGAAATGGTTTCGCGAAGTGAAGTTCAGGCAAGCAGTTTCGGCAGCAGTGGATCGCGAAGCCATCGTGCTGCTGGTCTACCAGGGACGCGGCTCCGGGCTGTGGGGGCTGGTCACTCCTGGCAATCGCCGTTGGGGAGACCAGAAATTGCCTCATCCGCCGCGTTCGCTCGAACGTGCGCGTACGCTTTTGAAGGAGGCAGGCTTCTCCTGGAGCACAGGACCAAACGGCGATCCGGCTCTCCTCGACTCAAGCGGCAAGCCTGTGGAGTTTTCGATCATCACGAGTTCCTCCAATGCCGACCGGGCGAAAATGGCCGCGCTGATCCAAGATGATCTCAAACAGCTTGGGATGCGGGTTCAGGTGGTGCCGCTGGAGTTTCGCTCTCTGCTGGATCGCGTCACCCAGTCGAAGGATTACGACGCCTGCGTGCTGGGCGTTGCCAGCTTCGATGCCGACCCGAATTCCGACATCAACGTGTGGCTGTCCAGTGGCGGTACGCACCTTTGGAACCCCTCGCAGACCCATCCTGCGACCGATTGGGAAGCCGAGATCGACCACTTGATCGACGAGCAGATGTACGCGCGCACGTTCGAACAACGGAAGAAACTCTACGATCGCGCGCAGGAACTTCTCTGGGAATACCAACCGATGATTTTTTTGGCCAGCCCGGATATCCTTACAGGAGCCAGAAATTCGGTCGGCAACTTCCGCCCAGCCGTGCTTGAACCCTATGTTCTTTGGAACGTCGAGCAGCTCTACATCAAGAGTGGGACAGTCAACACTACGCGATGAGCCCGGTAAGCACAAAAGCGGAAAAGAAGGCGCCTGCGGCCTGGAATGACACACGCCTGGTCAAAGAGTGCCTAGCAGGCAAAGAAGAAGCCTGGTCTCTGCTCATCGACAAGTACAAGGCGTTGATTTATTCCATCCCCGTGAAGTATGGACTCCCGCCGCAAGAAGCCGCGGACGTTTTCCAGGCCACTTGCACGGAACTTCTTGTGCGCCTGCCCGAACTGCGCGAACCCCGCGCTTTGCCCAAATGGCTGATGCAAGTGGCCCATCACGAGAGTTACCGCTGGAAGCGGCAAGGACAGCGCGTGGTGAGCCGTGATGCAGACCCTGACTTGGCTGAGCCCGAAATTCCCGCCATTGCCGAGCAACTCGTGCAGCAAACGCAGGAAGAACAGATTCTCCGTGAAGCCCTGGCCGCATTGACCTTGCAGTGCCGCCGCTTGGTTCATATGCTTTTCTACGAACTTCCCGCGAGGCCCTATACAGAGGTGGCGGAAGAGCTGGGGCTGGCGGTCGGCTCCATCGGATTCACGCGCCAACGGTGCATTGAGATGTTGCGGCGCAAGCTCAGAGAACTGGGTTTTTCCTGATGCCCGCAGCGCGCCCGAAAACCCTTCCGCAAGACCTCATCGCTCAACTCGCGTTGCTTCCGACGGAAGCGGAACGCCGCAAATTTTTGGATAAGCGCCGCAGCTTAATCCGTGAGGATTTTGTCGAGCGCCTCGCCGAGCTGGTTGTGGAACGCGTGCGTATAAGCACACAAGAGGCTTTGCACCTCGCCGAAGCAGCCATACTGATTGCCCAGCGCCTGAAGCGCAAAGAGGCCCTAGCCACTGCTCTGCGCGCCAAGGCCAACGCGCTTTACTCCGCAGGAGACAATCGCTCCGCCACTGAGCTCCACCAAAAAGCGTTCCAGGTTTACGAATCTTTAGGCAGTTGGAAAGAGGCAGCGCGCACTCTAAGCAGCTCCATTCAACCTCTGATCCTTCTAGGCGAATACGATGCGGCGTTTCGTGCCGCGGAGCAAGCACGGGAGATATTCACGGACCTCGATGAGCAATGGCGCCTGGCTCGCCTGAAAATCAACGTCGGCAACATTTATCACCGGCAGGACCGCTTCGAGGAATCCATCGCTCAATATGAACGCGCCTACGAAGATCTGCTGCCACACAAAGATGTAGAAGGCATAGCTGTGGTCCTCAGCAACATGGCGGTATGCCTGATTAGCCTGAACGATTTCCCGCGCGCGCTGGCCACTTACCAAAGAGCGCGCTCCTTTTGTCAACAGCACAACATGCCTCTTCTGGTGGCGCAGGCAGATTACAACATTGCCTACCTCTATTATTTGAGAGGCGAATACAGCCGCGCGATTGAGTCCCTCTATGCAGCAAGGCGCGCCTGTGAAGCTACGGGCGATGCGTACCATCTTGCACTTTGTCATCTGGACCTTTCGGACATTTACCTCGAGCTGAATCTAAGCGAAGAGGCGCGCGAAATGGCTCATGAAGGCTTTCTTCGTTTTGAGAAACTGGGAATGGGCTACGAGGCGGCAAAAACGCTGGCCAACGAAGCCACGGCTTACGGCCAGCAGGGCAAGACCGTTCAGGCGCTGGAGCGCTTTGCAAGAGCGCGGGAGATTTTCGTGCGCGAGAAGAACTTAGTCTGGCCCTGGCTCATTGACCTATATCAAGCACTGCTGCTTTTTCACGAAGGCCGTTATTTTGAGTCCCGGCGGCTGTGCAATGCCGCCGCAACTTTCTTCGATCAATCGGCGCTTTCAGGAAAGGCGGTTCTGGCGCACCTCCTGTTGTCCCGGATCGCTCTCCAGGTTGAGGACCTTGAAGGAGCGGAGAAGGAGGCACACGCAGCGGTCGCCAAACTCGCAGGGCTTCAGACCCCAGTGCTTTCCTACCAGGCCCATCTGCTGGAAGGCCAGATTGCACAAGGTCGCGGGGATCGTGCGCGCGCCCGCCGGGCTTATCTCCAGGCGCGGGGGGCTCTCGAAACCCTGCGCAGCCGCCTACAGGGCGAGGAGTTGAAAATAGCTTTCGTGAAAAACCGTATGCAGGTTTACGAAGCGCTCGTCGATCTCTATCTGAGCGACAAGGATGCCGGCGCCGCCGGCGAAGAAGCTTTTGCCTGCATCGAAGCTGCGAAATCACGCAACATGACCGAAATGATTTTTCAGAGCGGGCAAAGCCTTCCGCTGGGGGAATCGGGACAGAGCGACTTAGTCCGCCGCATCCGGGATTTGCGCGAGGAACTCAACTGGTATTATCACCGCATTGAACTTGAGCAGTTGCAGCCGGAAGAGCGCTCCCGTCAAAAGATCGCGAACCTCCAGGAGATCGCGCAATGCCATGAGAAAGAGTTGCTGCGCACTCTGCGCGAATTGCCCGCTCACGAGCGGGAAAACGCCACGCTCGAGGCTCCCGCGGATTTTTCACTGAAGAACGTGCAGGCGGCATTGCCGCGTGGCGCGACCCTCGTGGAGTATTTCATTTCCGGCGAGCAGTTCGTCGCCGCGGTCATCACGCGCGAAACCTCCAAAATTTTGCCAGTAACGATGCTTTCCCGCGTGACTCACCTCCTGCAATTGCTGCGTTTTCAGCTTTCCAAGTTTCGCATGGGAAGCGACTACGTTCGGCGCTTCGAGCGGCCCCTGTTGCTTGCAACAAACAACCACTTGGAGGCTCTCTACAACGAGTTAGTCGCGCCACTTCGTCCGCTCTTTTACGGGGAGCATCTAATCTTTGTTCCTCATGGGCAGCTGCATTTTTTGCCTTTTCATGCCTTGAAAAACGGAGAAGAGTACCTCGGGGATGCGTTCACTATTTCCTATGCCCCGAGTGCGACGGTCTTCTCGCTGTGCCAGCAGAAATCTGCGGGGCCCGCTCCGGAATCGCTGGTGCTCGGTATCGCCGATGAGCGAGCCCCTCACATCCTCGAGGAAGTTCGATCGGTGGCAAGCATGCTCCCGCGGGTATCTCTTCATCTCGGGGAACAGGCCACTTCCACTTTGCTTCGCGAGCGAGGGTCGGCCAGCGGCCTTCTCCACATCGCCACGCATGGTATCTACCGCCAGGACAACCCCATGTTTTCCGGCATACGGCTGGGTGACGGGTACCTGAACCTGTACGACCTCTATCAAATGAGGCTGAACGCGAGGCTGGTTACCCTGAGCGGATGCGCAACCGGGATGAACTTCGTGGCTGCAGGAGACGAGCTACTCGGCCTGCAACGCGGCTTGTTTTGCGCCGGAGCCACAACGCTGCTGCTCTCGCTTTGGGACGTACACGACGAGAGCACGGCCCGGCTGATGTGCTCCTTTTACTCGAAATATGCCGAAACGGCCGACATGGCTGGGGCCCTCCAATATGCCATGATCGCGGTGCGGGAACGATGCCCTCATCCGTACTACTGGGCGCCTTTTGTGCTCGTCGGAAAACTAGCTGATTCCACAAGACTTAACTAGATTCTCATTCCGGTGTATTTTTTGGCGGCCACTCATCCCTTATAGACAATAGGGAGCGTGCTGGAGGAATAGTTCACTCGCCGGAGCCGCAGCCGGAGCGGGAAATGACGGGGGAGAGATGAAGCACTTTACGACGGAGAAGTGGATCGACTTTGTGAATGAGGTTGTGAGCCCAGGCGAAAAGGACTCGATGGAGAAGCACCTCAAACTCGGATGTAAGCGCTGCCAGGAAACAGCTTCCATACTGCAACGAGTGCGGAAGTCGGCGTCTGCAGAAGTGAATTACCAGCCGCCCCAGAGCGCGGTAAGAATCGCCAAGGCGCTGTTTTCAGGCGCTCGTTTGAAAGATCAAAGAAAGGAAACCGGCTTGATGGTCCTGTTCGACAGTTTCTTGCGTCCTGCTGTTGCAGGCGCCCGTTCTGTTGCCGCCACATCCAGACAAATGCTCTATCGCGCAGACCCCTTTCAGATTGACATCCAAATTGAGCCAAAGCCCGGCGGGGATTACCTGATCGTGACCGGGCAGGTGCTCAATTTGAGCAGTCCGGAAATTGTAGGCAAAGACGTGCCCGTAACGCTCTCCAACCTGCGCGGCCATGTGGTCCATGCGGTAAGCAATCAGTTCGGCGAGTTTAACGGAGAAGTGAAGAACACCGGCGACTTGCAAATGACGTTTGCAAATCCCGAAGGGGAAGCCATCGTGATTTCTCTTCGGGATGCACTAGGCCGCCTTTCCGGAAACGTGAATTGACTTTAGAGCACGTAGCTGAATTTGCCTCGCAGAGCGGCGCAAGTACCAACGTACCGGCGTTGCTGGCAAATTCGGTTAGAAAGGAAGACCCAGCCGTACTGTTGGCATGGAAAGAGCATTCGGCAAGAATTATGGAGCTCCAACCGGCCAACATCTGAGGAATTTAGCAACAGGAGACCCTCCCACGGGTTAACCCAATGAAACGCAGGATCACTTTAATAGTCGCAATACTCGTCCTCATGTTGGCTTCGTCGCACTCTGCGGCGGCGCAAAATCGGTATATCGTGCAAACCACCGGCGGCTTGACCTCCGTACTAAATCTCTGCAATCTGCTGAGCTGTCAGGTGCAAGGTTCTCTGGATGGCGGTGTCAATCAAACTTTCCTGGTAACTTCAACGAACAATCTGCTGGCGAATCTGGTTAATGGCACTTTGACGCTGGTGGAATCGCTGCTAGGCATTGTTAGCGTGGAAGCAGACGCCCTGCTTCCTGTCCCCCTGCCACATCTCAATAGCATCCCCTCGGGCCTTTATGACAACGCTCCAGTCAATTACTACGGGGCTGTCGCCTGGCATGGTTATGTGGAACAACCAGCCGCTCAGATTATTCGGCTGCAAGACGCCCAAAATGGATTCAGGATCGGCGGCACCGGCATCGTTGCGGTGATTGATACCGGCGTGGATACGAACCATCCGGTTCTCCGCGCGGTGCTTCTCCCGGGCTACGACTTCACCCGCAACCAGCCGGGCGCCTCGGAATGGCTTGATGTGGCCGGCATGCAGAATGGCTACACGGATACAGGGGCGCAGAATCAGCAGCCTGCGTTCGTCCAGCAGTCCACCGCTGCTGTCCTGGATCAATCCACGGCTGCAGTTCTGGACGGCTCACCCTACGCCGCCTTTGGCCATGGCACGATGACTTCTGGCTTGGTCCATCTCGTTGCGCCCAATGCCAAGATTCTGCCCCTCAAAGCGTTTTCCTCGAATGGCACCGGCTATCTCTCGAATATCGTCGCCGCTCTTTATTACGCGGTGCATAATCACGCGAATGTCGTGAACATGAGTTTCGATCTGAGCTCTTCGTCCCCAGCCCTCAATCAAGCGGTCACCTATGCCAATAAGGCCGGAGTCGTCCTCGTGGCGGCGGCCGGTAATGAGAACACCAGCGCGCGCGTCTATCCCGCGGCCATGAATGGCTATGTCGTCGGCGTTGCTTCAACCACCGATTGGGATAAGCGCTCTTCCTTCTCCAACTATGGCTCCGCGGACGTGTGGATCGCGGCTCCCGGCGAAAACATCGTGAGCACGTTTCCGGGTGGAACGTACGGCAGCGCCTCGGGAACCTCCTTCAGCTCGCCCCTCGTTGCCGGAACTGCCGCCCTGCTCCTCAGCGGGAAGCAACAGGGACTCAATCAATCGCAGGCTGCCAATGCGCTGGCGAATGCGCAACCGCTCACATCCGACCTGAACCATGGCCGTCTCAATGTCTACCAGGCCGTTTCCGCGTGGATCAATACATCCAGCTCCGGTTCTTCCGGTTCAAGCGGCTCCTGTTTTTTGCTCTGCCCCTGATCCCAATGTTCTCGTCGATTCTAAGCCCCGAAATTTCGGCGCCCAAGGAGAGGTTCCAGCTCCTTGGAGCGCCGGAACTTTTGCACATCAAACAATTGGAAGAACAGGCTTCCGCGCTGCGCAATTCGGTGATCTGCGCATTTAACCAGTTGCTAGACTTGAAGGACCTCAACACCGGAGTACACAGCACGCGCCTTGCGGAGTGGGGCATGCGCGTAGGCCAAGAACTCGGTTTGGAGGAAGCCGCGCTGCAGAACCTGGAGGTAGCAGCCCTTCTTCACGACATCGGAAAAGTGGGCATCCCGGACTCTATTCTTCGCAAGCCTGGACGTCTCGACGCGGAAGAGTACGCGTTGATGAAGAAACATCCGGAATACGGCTGGGCCGTTTTGCGGATGCTTCCCGGCTTCGAACGCGCGGCTCTCGACATTCTCCATCACCACGAGTTTTTTGACGGAAAAGGATATCCCGCGGGCCTGAAAAGCACCGAAATCCCCATTGTTTCGCGAATCGTCACAGTCACCGACGCTTTTGACGCGATGGTCTCTTCACGCCCGTACCGCAAGGGGCTCCCGTTTGAGGAGGCTATGCGGCGGCTCACGGAATCCAGCGGCACGCAGTTTGATCCAGCCGTTGTGCAGTGTTTCTTAACCTTCGCACAGGAGGAGATGTCCACGGTATTCGCCGCAGCCGGAACGTCGGTCAGTTCCGCCCTATGATAAAATCTCTTCACTTCATTATTAAGTAGACTATAATGTAGGTACGATGGTACTAATGCTGGTGGGCCAATCCGGTTAGCAAGAACGGTTCACTGGTACCATTGGCACAGGGCCTACCCCCGGGAAAAACTAGCCAAGTCGTCCACCCCCAGCCGACGATTGAAGAAGCGAGTTCTTGGAGAATCTTTCCAAGGAGACTGGCCGATGAGACGCAGGCTCACCGTTCTCGCCGCTATGATCGTCTTGGCGCTGGCATTTTCTAAGCCCGCGGCCGCGCAACAGCGCTACATTGTGGTTTCCACCGGCGGGCTCGCCTCCGTTTTAAATCTTTGTTCTTTGCTCGGATGCCAGGTCCAGGGCAGCCTTGACGGGGCGCTCGGTCAGACCTTTCTCATCACTTCCCCGAACGTCTTGAGCACCACCCTCACTCTGGTTGAGTCTCTGCTTGGAATTGTCAGCATCGAGGCTGACGCGCTTTTGCCTTTGCCCCAGCCATCTCTATCAACCATTCCTTCAGGCCTCTCCGACACCTCGCCGGTGAATTACTACGGCGCCGTGGCCACGCATGGTTACGCAGCCCAACCTGCGGCGCAGATCATCCGCCTCCAGGACGCGCAGAATGGTTTTGGAATTTCGGGCTCAGGAATTGTCGCTGTCATTGACACGGGCGTCGACCCCAATCACCCAGTTTTGTATACGGTTCTTCTGCGGGGCTACGATTTCACGCGAAACCAACCAGGCGCTTCCGAATGGCTGGATGTGACCGGGATGGAGGGCGGGTACACAGGTTCGGGCCAGAATCAGCAGCCGGCGTTTGTCCAACAATCAACGGCAGCCGTGCTGGATCAATCCACGGCCGCCGTCTTGGATGGCACACCCTACGTCGCCTTCGGCCACGGCACGATGACTTCCGGGCTGGTCCACTTGGTTGCCCCAAGCGCCAAGATTCTTCCGCTGAAAGCATTTTCTTCCAATGGGACTGGCTATCTCTCCAACATCATTGCAGCGTTGTATTACGCTGTGCAGAATCAAGCCAATGTGGTCAGCATGAGCTTCGATCTCAGCTCTTCTTCATCGGCGCTCAAGCGCGCGGCCTCTTACGCGAACAAGGCCGGTGTTGTTTTAGTGGCGGCCGCGGGCAACGAGAACACCAGCTCCCCGGTTTACCCCGCAGCCTTAAATGGCTACGTCGTCGGGATCGCTTCGACGAGCGACTGGGATACGCGGTCCAGCTTTTCGAATTTCGGCACTACCAACGTATGGATAGCCGCCCCGGGCGAAAATGTCGTTAGCACTTATCCTGGCGCAACATACGGGAGCGAATCCGGCACGTCGTTTAGCACGCCACTTGTCGCCGGTACCGTTTCTCTGATGCTGAATGCGAAGCAAGGACCGCTCAACCAATCACAAGCCGCAAGGGCTCTCGCCAATGCGGTGCTGCTGACTCCGGATTTGAACCATGGCCGCCTGGACGTCTACCAAGCGGTCTCCGCATGGGCATCCACATGGTGATGTAGTTCCGAAAAATCGTCCAAGCAAACTCGTTGCGCTCTGGATGCACCCTCAAGAACATTTGTTGAGTCTCGCCGTCCATTTGACGCGCCACAGCTTCGACCGCTACGATATCTTTTGAGAGTAACTTCGCTGCCGAGCCTTAGCGGGCAGTTGTATCAACGAGCTCGCTCGTAGCTTGCTTTACGGCGCTTCCGGGATCGTCTAATCGGTAGGACATCAGCCTTTGGAGCTGAGTATCCTGGTTCGAGTCCAGGTCCCGGAACCAACCATTTTGCCTTCAATTCCCTGCTCCCCAGTTCAGCCGAGGGTCACATTTCACGGTAGTTCAACAAGACAACTCCGATCAGCGTTATACAAACGGGCCACAGGCGCGCCATCCATGCGCGCGTGCGGTTTTCTGTGGGAAGACGCAGCTCCAGCCACCGCGACCAACCAGCCATCACCGCAAGAGTTGCCAGCGGTATGTGACTCAGCTCCGCCAGCACTTCTTCTTTGATATTGCCCAAGCTGTGCGAATGCGTGAGGAGCAGAGCGCCGGAAAACGCGATCAGAATCGGAAACGCAAGCCGGGCATTAGAGGATGCCGCGCGGCCCGTCTGCACGCGCCATTCGAATACAGCCAGGGCAACAACGAGCGCGGCAAAAAAACGGTGCAGCAAGACTTCGGGATCCGCCAAGGTCACCCAAAAACCATTCGGACCGAGCGGCCAAGCCTCGGGATCGCTTCGAAGAAAAAGAAAAACCGAGAGGCTGAGAAACAGAAGAGGCCAATGGCGCGCCCATGGGATTTTCCCGGCTTGCGCCAGGAGGGCTAGCAGACCTACGGATAGAACGACGATCCCCGCCCAATGATGGTTGTATTCCGACCATGCCTTTTCCGCCGGCGTGTTAGGGCGCGTTCCGGTTTGCCCTGGAACGTAAGACTCTGTAGAAAGAGACGCGCTCTCGAAGGCCGCCTTCTGCGCGGCGTAGACGTCCTCCGGAAGGTCCTTTACGGCGGGACTGGCGAGGCGAGGCGGATGGGGAGTCATGCGGGCGTAGATTTCGGAGGCAGAAACACGGTCGTGGACCAGGTCGACGGCGGGAGGAAGCGAAGTCAGGGAAGAGGCGGCCAGAATCACCGTGATGCCGATTCCAATCTCGGCTTCGCCAAAGCGCTTGAGACACGCGAGAATCCCGCTCGCTTGTCCGCTGCGGACGAGTTGAAAATTGAGCGCGCCGAGGAAAAGGAGCAAACAGAGGAGCAGAGCTTTTGTGGCCACCATAGCGCCGTACGAAGTGCCGTAAATCGCCGCAAGCGAACCGACGTAAGCGAAACCCAAAATCGTTCCCGCCGAAGCAAGGACGCCCACGCTAACCAAAGCAAGCCGGGAAAACCGCGCACTCAGTTGCCGCGCCAGGTCGGGTGAAGAAGCGCGGCGAATTGTTACCAGCAAGTACGGCAGGCCGCCCAACCATGCGGCGGTGGCAAGTTGATGCAACGCAGTGAGAAGAACCAGCGGAATGCGATGCTCGAGGCGAGACATCGCGTGACTCGTCAGCACAGAAGAGAAAATGATCGCCGCGCCAAGAAACGGCAATATGCGATTAGCTGCAGGCCGACTCGCGCTGGACAAAGCGGCGGTGGCCACGGACGCAGCAATACCGATAAATCCGGCGAGAACAAAGTTTGCGCCGCTCACTTCGGCGAAGCTAAGCCCCGCGGACTGCATGAGAATGAGCGTATTCGCCAGCAAATAGGAGGCTTGCATTGCTGCCAGGGCCAGCGCGAAGCGGCGAATCCAGCGCAAGCATGCTGCTTGGATACCATCACATTCGCTCGCAGAGCGCTGGAGAACAACGAGCAGAAAAATGATGCCGCCCACTGTGAGCGACTGAAACGACAGCGTGGCACCACGAAAGAGAACAGAAAGGAGACCAAAAATTTGGAGAAGGCGAGCCATTATCGGTAATTCAGGATTTTGTCACCGTGAAAGGAATTTCGCCGCGCGTGATGTGGCCGTCGGAGGCAAGCACTTGCCAGCGCAAACGGTACGTTCCCGGCTGCAAACCTTTTGCCTGAGACGAAATCGTATCCGGGGCAGTCTCTTTATCGATTTCCAGCATTTGCATGGAACCGTCGGGAAGGATGAGAGTTAGCCGCGAGCGCACCACATCGATGCGCACGTTGAAGCGCAGTTTGAGCGTCACGTCCGGGCCTGTGACGATGCTTTGGAGTGCCGGGCGGGACTCCACTAAGACAGCGTGTGCCGAAGTGGAACTTGCCGCAAAAACAGAAAAGATAAGGGCGCCAAGAAAGCATGCAACACTTCGAGCCCAACGACCTGGAAACATCATGCTCCTTTTAGCCAACAACTGCGAAAAGTTCTCAATAAAACAGCACCCGCTGGCGAAGATTATACCCGACCTTCCCCGGCCCCTGCGGAGAATCGACCCGCTGCTGTTCTAGTGGCGAGCAAGATGATAGAAATACCGGCCAATTCCTATCGTGAAAATGAAATCACCGAACAGCGCGTGCTCGAGACACGCCAGGGGCAAGGACCTTGAACTCCTGTAGGTCAACCCAAACAGCGCCCCGCCGACCGCAGTGAGAACAATAGAAATCCAATTACCAAAGATGATGTGCACAAACCCGAAGAGCACCGCGCTCGCCGCGATCATGCCCGCCTCGCTGCCGAAGAGTGGCTTGAACCGGTGGAAGAAATATGCACGGTACAGCAACTCCTGCGGATACACGGAGACAATCGGGTAAAGAACCATCACCAGGAGCCAGAGCGCTGGGGCAGCCTTCACCAGCGAAAACAGGAGCTTCGGCGCAGCAAGCCACACCGCAAGACCCAGCAACGCAAGTAGAGGAACATCGCGCATGAGCAGGCGCCGAAAACCCGCGCCTATGCCCTCCCGTTGCACGAGGAGTTTCTGATCAAACGAGCCGTCGTTGCGCAAAACCAGTAATGCCCAAATCATGGTGAGCAGCAAGAATGGCATAGGCCAATTCGGCAGCACGCGCTCATACATAAGAATCGGCGCCGCGACAAAAATACCCAGCAACTCGATCCACAGCAAGATCGCTCGTTTCATTCTCGAATGCCCGGGTCCAATTTTCGCAGCTGGTGCGGCCGCCGGAAAGATCATTTGTAGCTGGCGACGACTTCGCCGTTTTCTATGCGCAGGTCGGCAATCTGCGGCGGAAGCTTGAGTTTCTCGCAGTTCTCGGGTGATTCCATCAAACGGCGCACCGCCGACTCGAGAGTGGACTGTGGAATCGGAAGCGAGCCGATCTGCCCGCTGACCGGCTGAAAATTCAGATAGCCATCATGGGCGCCGAGGCGTCCCTCCAGCAGCAGCGTCATATCCTTTCCGTGGATATCAAACACCACGTAAGCCTTTACGCGATCATCGACCAATTGGATTTTCACGTCGCGGACATTCGAGCGCATTTGCTCAATGTCTTGATGCGTCGGCGCTGAGCCATTCGCAGTGTTTTGATTTCCCGCCGAAGAAAGTTTTGAGGCATCGCTACCTGACAGTTCCAAGTGTGACGAGAGATAAGAGTTCAGCTCGGTTTCGTCTATGCGGAGAGTTGCGGGCTGCCCGTTGGCGACGGCTCTCTCCACGTCTTCAAACTTTTGTTCGGCGCGAGCCGCTGCCTGCGGGCTGATCTCTACGGGAGGCGGAGGAGCTTTGTGCAACAGCAGGATCAGGGTGATTAGAGCAAAGGCGTAAGTGGTCCAGCGCACAATGCGAAACGCCCATTTCCAGGGACTGATGCTCTTAGTCTCCGCATGAGCGAATTGTTGACTATCAGTTGAGGGATTCGAAGGCGTCATCCTTCCCTCTGAAAAAGCCACGGCAAATTAACAAGGCGGCCCGCTACCAATCGTTGTTATTAGACAAACGCTATCTCCCTACTCTTTTCGCAGCAATGGCACTGCAGCATGAAGAGCCCAATTTGCCAACTCTCCTTGAGGAACTGACCGGCGCTCCGTTGCAAACCATGTATGATGCGTTTCATGGGCTCTTCGACGGTGCCGCCGCTGAGCAAACAGACGGCATTGATAACAGGCGCGGGCAGCGCCCAGGGAATAGGTTTCGCGGTAGCGCGGCGGCTGCGAACCGCGGGCGTGCGCGTAGTAATCACTTCGACGACCGAGCGGATCCATGCGCGCGCGCGGGAGCTGGATGCTGCTGGAGATGGCGTTCTGTCTTTCATCGCGGATCTAACCGTAGAAACGGAAGTGCAGCGGCTGGTGGATTCCGTGTTGTCGCGAGCGGGCCGCATCGACATCCTGGTGAACAATGCCGGAATGGCGCAGACCGGCCGCGCGATGGAGAGCAAGCCGCTCATCGAAACGTCTTTCGCCGAATGGCAGAATCAAATCGCTATTACTTTGCACACGGCCTTTCGCATGACGCGGGCCGTCTTGCCCGGAATGGTCCAGCAAAAATATGGCCGCATCGTAAACGTCACGTCGGTGACCGGACCGTTGGTGAGCAACCCGGGCTCCGCAGCGTATGGAGCAGCGAAGGCCGCAATGGACGGCATGATGCGAGCTGTGGCCATCGAGACGGGAAATAGCGGGATCACTATCAATGGCGTCGCGCCAGGCTGGATCGCCACCTCGTCATCGACGGAATCGGAAAAAATTGCCGCGCTCCACACGCCGCTGGGACGTGCCGGTACGCCCGACGAAGTCGCCTCGGCAGTATGCTTCCTGGCCTCACCGGAGACCTCTTACATCACGGGCCAGGTCCTCATCGTCGATGGCGGCAACACTTTGCAAGAAAAGAAAGGCGCTTGAGCCGAGCATTGCTCATTTATGGCAATCCCGTGAGGGAACAAGCGCATCGAATAACAACACAGCCTAAAATCTACGTATGTTGTTGAGGAGGCCTGAATGCGTCGTCTTCTAATTGTTTTGTTTCTGCTGCCGATGCCTCCGCCTCTACGCGCACAGCACCAAGCCACTCCGGCCACAGCTGCTCCTCGAACACCGAATAGCCCCGTGGCCACCTCGACCAAAACTGCCCCGCGGCAACGTCCAAAAATCGGCGTCGCCCTCGAAGGCGGCGGAGCGATGGGACTCGCTCACATCGGCGTATTGAAATGGTTTGAAGAACACCACATCCCCGTGGATTACGTTGCCGGAACCAGCATGGGCGGGCTTGTAGGCGGCTTCTACGCTACGGGAATGACGCCGGATGAGATGAGGAGCCTCATCTCCGGGGTGGATTGGAGAAAAATTCTCGGCGACCGCACGCCGTACGAGGACCTGGCGTACCGCCGAAAAGAGGATCAGCGCGCATATCCTAATTCACTGATTTTTGGATTGCGCAAAGGCTTGTCGGCCCCCGCAGGACTCATCCCTGGTCATCAGATCGCCCTGCTCATCGACCGCGTCACACTTCCCTATTACGGCCTTGCTTCGTTCGATGACATGCCCGTGCCGTTTCGCTGCGTGGCTACCGACCTCGTTAGTGGGAAAGCGCACGTCTTTCAAGATGGGCCGCTGCCGGTGGCGCTACGCTCCACCATGTCAATTCCCGGCGCGTTTTCGCCGGTGCGCGAGGGGAAAGCTGTTTATGTCGACGGTGGTCTGCTAGACAATTTGCCGACAGACGTCGTCCGTCAAATGGGCGCGGAAATCGTAATTGCCGTGCACCTCGAAACATCGCCCGTGGAGGCTAACCAGATTCGGTCCGTCTTCAATGTGCTGAATCAATCCGTAAACACAGTGATCACTGAAGGCGAGTTACGCAGTTTAGCGCAGGCGGACGCTATCGTTTCCGTGCCGCTCAGTGAATTCACTACCGTGGATTACACAAAGAGCGGGCCGATCATGGATCGCGGGTACGAAGCAGCGAAGGCAAAATCGCGCTTGCTGGAAGCGCTCGCGCTGGGGGATAACGACTGGGACGCCTTTCTTCAGGCGCGGACCGCGCGGAAGCGCAAAGAAATTCCCGCGCCCGAGTTCGTCAAAATCGAAGGCGCCAGTCCCAAAGGACAAGAATACGCATCGCGCTATTTTCGATCCCTCCTGGACAAGCCGTTTGATCCTGCAAAGCTCGACGACGTGTTGACTCGCCTCACCGGCGTTGGCCGCTACGATTCTGCTGGTTACTGGCTGACGCAACAAGACGGAAAGCCCGGGTTGCTCGTTCATTTGGTGGAAAAAACGGATGCGCCGCCGATGTTCCAGCCGGCGTTTGAAGTGGATGGCTCGCAGGCCGGCAACGTGGACTTCACCATGGGCACACGCTTCACATTCATGGATATCGCCGGGTATCGCTCCGAGTGGCGCACCGATCTGCTGTTCGGCAACACCTACGGAATCCAGACCGAGCTATACCGGCCGTTCACTTCCGAGAGCCACTGGTTTTTTGCTCCGCACGCGGACGCTAGCGACATCGCGTTTCCAATCTACGCGAAGAACGATCCCCTGGCGGACTATCGCATCTATCGCACCAATATCGGCGGCGATCTGGGCTACGGATTCGGCCGCTTCAGCGAATTGCGCGTCGGTTATGAAGCCGGCTCGCTGAACACCAAACTGCGGCTGGGGACACCGCAAATTCCTGCAGTAGAAGGCCGAGTCGGCCGAGCGCGGCTGCACTATCTCTTGGACTACGCCGACGATCCCGTGATTCCGCGCCGCGGCGTCAGCGTGGAATCGAATTTCCGGTGGACGGATCACAGTCCAGGCGCTAAAGATGGCTTTCCCTCGATGGACCTGAAGCTAGGATTTTTTCAACCAATTTCGCAGGCCGCTTCCGTGTTCCTGGAGGGCCAAGGCGGCACGACGTTCGGCAGCTCAAACACGGGACTCCCGCAATTCTTTCTGGGAGGCCCGTTGCAGCTCAGCGCCTACGGGCAGAACGAATTCCAGGGCAATCAGTATTATTTGGCGCGCGCGGGTTACATGCACGATTTGATTACGCTGCCGCCTTTCTTAGGAAAGAAAGTCTACGCCGTCGGAACCTACGAGATTGGCAAAATGTATGGCGTGACAGCCGACACGAACTTGCCCAATGATGTGGCCATAGGATTCCTGGCGGAAACGGCCGTGGGGCCGTTCTTCATCGGAGGCAGCGTGGGCGACTCCGGCCACCGCAAATGGTTTTTCCAGTTGGGCCGTGTGTTCTAGCGACTTGTTGAAAGTGTTTTTCGCCTGTCATTCCGAGCGAAGCGAGGAATCTCTCTTTCGGCGAAACCAGGGGAAAAAGCATTTATGTAGCCGGGGAGCGTCATTCCTGTCGCTGTACGCTTAGCTCCATCAATTTCCTCGCAGGCTGTGAGTCAATCGCGATCTCGTGAAGTTCAGTCCACTCGCCGATCTCGTTGATCCGCAATAAGGAACTGGTTCGGATGGAGCCTAGCGCGAAGCCCCAGGTGAGGCTCTTGCCGTCCTCAAGGAGCTTCACGTCCGTCTCGAGAAAACGCCCATCGTTGAACGCGCGCATATGATAGGTGCTCGTCTCGTCGTCGAACGAGATGATCCCAAGGGCTTGCAGAGCGGGCTTATTGTCGGGCTTGGTTCGTCCAATTCCTTCGATTTCCAGGATCAGCCCATCGAGCTTGTATCGAGCTTCCTCAGTTTGCGCCAAAACGATCGGCTCTCCTGGTCCACGAAACAAGCGAGCCTCTCCAGCCCACTTCCCCGCCAAGAAGCCCAGTTTTTTCATCGCCGCTCGCTGCGCATCCAGGTCCGGTGTTCGAGGAAGTTGCGCCATATAACTCGACAACCTCAATTTCTCCTATTCACAAACGACTAAATCAGGGGATCAGCTTTTGTAGCAGGACGACGGTTAATCACATAATGAATCTTATCGTCCTCCGCCGCGGCAAAGCTTTTGAAGAGACATCCGCTCCAAATTGGCGTGACTTGGATTAGAAATCCGTCGATTGGGCCATCGGCCTTGGAGCGCGATATCTGGTAGTCAATTTCATAGAGTTTTTTTAGAGAGTCGGATGGTTTCTTCGGCAAAACAGTTGGATATCCTTCCTGCGAATGTTTGTTTCTGTGAGCTGCCACTGCCTGTGCCATGGAGTGTAATTCACCTATCGCCTCAGCCTCTATTGCCCCTTCAGATGACCGCTGTACTTGCGGCATCGCCAGCACAGCGAGAATCGAACAACCCAACAAAACCAAGCGACCACGATTGCCAAAGAGAAAAAACAAGTACAGCCAAAGCCATGTCAGACCGGTAATCGTCCAGATGTACTCCCTGCTGTTGATAACGCCAAAACACGTATCAGTATTGCGCACCACCAGAAAGAGTCCCGCAAACACCGTGCTCCACAGCGCTGCCCAAAGCCACGAGCGGAGAGGAGGAAAGTGGCGATTCGGAACTGCTGACATGCTGAGGATTGTATTACGAGACGAGGCCAACCGAAGGAACAGTGAAATTGGGCTAAAAGCTATTGACTTTCGCTTTTTATTCGTCTACAGTGTGGGCGGTAGAGGAAACGGGAAACGGGTGGCGTGCCGGCTCCATTGCCGCCAAGGCTCTCACGAGACGGTCGCCGCCCGTTGAAGATTCCGAGCCGTATGCGGGTGAGGGGTCGGTCGCAAGAGCGATCCCTCGATCCCGGTCGCACTGGGGGTCGGACCTTTAGGTCCGACATTAAGCCAGCAACATCAATCGGGCTTTAGCCCCTGAGGAAATTGATTTTGCTGTTCTGCCCGCTTCCCTGCTGTGACCGCTGTGCGGTCGCAGTTACCAGGAGCCGCCATGGACGTCTGTGTCGAAAACGAAGTCCTTTCCCTCGTCGAACCCATGCAGGAGAGCCAGGAAGAAGAGAAAGGCCGCGGGGCTGACACCCCTCGCTACACCGGCGAAGTACAGGAAACTGTAGCGCAGGGCCTGCCTGCCGGTCAGGCAGGTGCTGGCCCTGCGGGTTCTTCTGATGTGGCGTCGCCGCGAGCGCCGCAAGCCGAACCGTCGGCGGAAAAAAGCCCGTGGTTGGCCTGGACCTGGCTTGGGTGGTGCAAAAGCCCGGCACCCAAAATCCCCAACATCGTGCACGTGGACGTGGACGCGTTCTTCGCCTCCGTCGAGCAGGTACTGAATCCGCGGCTGCGCGGCAAGCCCGTTTTGGTAGGGCGCGGCTGCGTGGCTTCAGCGAGTTACGAAGCAAAAGCCCAAGGCGTGCGCACCGCAATGGGCTTCCGCGAGGCGCTCCGCGTTTGCCCCAAAGCCATCGTCGTCCCCGGCCAGTACGAGCATTACGCCGATTTTGCCGAGCGCGTGCGCCGTATCCTCGAAACCTACACGCCGGCAGTCGAAATCGCTGCGCTTGACGACTTTTACCTGGACTTCGCCGGTACCGAGCGGCTCTATCCCGATTATCGCGGGACGCTGGTGCGATTACAGATGGAAGTTTTCAAGGAAACCGGCTTGAGCGTTTCGCTGGGCGCGGCGCGCACGAAAGTGGTCGCTTCCGTCGCTTCGCGGCTCGAGCGCCCGCGGGGCTTCCGCATGGTCGCTCCCGGCGAAGAAGAAGCCTTCCTGACGCCACTGCCCGTGGAGAAGCTCCACGGCATCGGCCATGTGCACACGGACACGCTGGCCGAACGCGGCATCGCCACCATCGGCCAGCTTCGCCGCGTGCCATCGGCCAGCAAATCTGGGAGCGCGCCCGCGGACTCGACGGCCGCGAGGTGCTCCTGCCTTCCACGCCGAAGTCCGTCTCCCGCGAAACCACCATTGAAGGCGGCACCATTGATACGGAGTTTCTCGCCGGCCTGATCGAGTATCTCAGCGAGCGCATCGGCTCGACCCTGCGCGAATACGGCAAGCGGGCGCGCACCCTCGGCTTGCGCCTCCGTTATGTCGACCATTTTTCCGTACACCGGACGGAGCGGCTCAGCAAACCCACCAACGACGAGCGCGAATTGCTCGTCGTCGCCAAGGACCTGTTCGCCAAACTGTTCACGCGGCGCGTGGCCGTACGGCTGGCTGGCGTCAGCGTGACCAATCTCGAAGCCGACCGCCAGCAAAATGAATTGTTCGATACGCGCGCGAACCGCCGCTGGTATCTGAACCGCGAAATGGACCGCGTGCGCGGCCGTTTTGGTTGGAACGCCGTTTTTTATGGCAAAGGCCTCACCCTGCGCGAGCATTACGCCACCAAGCCAAACGGCCTCGTGCTGTCCACGCCCTGCTTGTCTCGGTGAAGAAGAAATGCCGAGGGGCCAAAGATCCCGGGTTCTGGCAGTTGGGAATTCTTCCCGGTTCCCTACTCCAGTTCGGCTGAGGAGGGGCAACAGCTGCGCGCGGTGTGATTCCATTTCGCGGCACGGATTTCACGAGTCACATGTTCGTCCACCTTCACTGTCACAGCCACTATTCGTTCCTGCGGGGCGTGGCTTCGCCGGAAGAAATCATCGCCGCGGCGGTGGAGCAGAAAATGCCCGCCGTCGCCCTAACGGATTCTAACGGCATGCATGCGGCGGTGTCGTTTTACCAAAAGGCCAGGGACGCCGGGATCAAACCGATTGTCGGCGTTCGACTGGATGTAGCGATGGCACGAGGAGAAACAGAGCCTCTTCGACTCCCAGGCGTTGAAAGCTATCGGCCCTCACCTCGGAGTGACAGTTTCAAGAGCGTGTCGGTCGTGCTGCTGGCGATGCACATGGAGGGCTACCGCAATCTCTGTCAGCTCGTCACGCTGCGGCACTTGGGAACAGCCAAGCTCCCCTGCCTTCCTGTCCGTCAAACAGGCGATGGGCCGACGCCCAATGCCGCGCCTACAGAAACCGATGGCCGCCCTGTCACAATCGAGGAATTGGCGGCGCATAGCCGCGGCGTCATCACGCTGTGCCCGTTGCCGGGGCCGGCACGAGATGCGAGCAACGGTGGAGGTACCCTACATCGTCGCTCCTCACCCCCCGCCGGTCACTTCTCACAACTGCAAGACATATTCGCCGACCGCCTCTACATCGAAGTGCAGCACCTCTCTCCCGGCGACGGCCGCACTCTGCGCGAAGCCGAGCGCCTTGGCCGCGAACTTGGCATCCCGCTCGTCGCCACAAACAACGTGCACTTTCTCCGGCCGGAAGAGCATCTCGACCATCGCGCAGTAAATGCCGTTCGCACTGGCGGGCTGTTAACAACCGTCGCTCCGCCGGAAATCACCTCTGGCGAAGCCTGGTTCAAGCATGCCGCCGAAATGCACAAGTCTTTTCCAGATCATCCCGAGTGGCTCGAGGCCACACTCGAAATCGCCGGCCGGTGCAACCTGCAACTCGAACTCGGCAAACGAATTCTCCCGGAGTGTTCAGTTCCCGACGGCGAATCGCCATTTTCCTATTTGTCAAAACTAACCTTCGAGGGCGCGCACAACCGCTACAACCCGCCGCACCCGGAAGCGCTCTCCCGCCTCAGGCACGAACTCGAAGTGATCGGGCACTGGAAGCTCGCTCCGTATTTCCTTCTGGTGTGGAATATCGTCGAGGAGGCCCGTCGCCGCGGCATTCCCGCGGTCGCGCGCGGGTCGGCCGCCAGCTCTATGGTCACCTATTGCCTTGGCATCTCGCGCGTCTGTCCACTGCGCTGGGGGCTCTATTTCGAGCGTTTCCTGAATGAACAGCGCGGCGATTGCCCGGACATTGACATCGATATTTGCGGCGCGCGCCGCGACGAGTTGCTCGACTATGTCTACGAGCACTGGGGCGCAGAGCACGTCGCCATGATTGGA
>Ga0126378_10000613_pt1 | contig 25929 bp, 37 predicted proteins | sample PanSoiMetPlot_23_FD_92587 | JGI IMG/M metagenome (GOLD analysis project Ga0126378, IMG submission 92587) | Tropical forest soil microbial communities from Panama - MetaG Plot_23 | ecosystem: Environmental > Terrestrial > Soil > Tropical forest > Bulk soil | place: Panama | collected 2016-02-17
GAAGGCCTCGCGCTGCTCCCCTACCAGCGCGCCGGAGTCGCCTACCTCGCGTCTCGCCCTTCGGTGCTACTCGGCGATGAAATGGGGCTCGGCAAGACCATCCAAGCCATTGCGCTCATCAATGCATCCCCCGCAATGCGGCGCGTGCTCATCGTCTGCCCTGCTTCCTTGCGCCTCAATTGGGAGCGCGAGCTTCGCCGCTGGCTCGCCGACCCGCTTGCGTGGACGATCTCAATCCGCGCCGTACCTCCACCCCTGCAGCAAGGCAAGCAGATCGCGATCCTCAGCTACCAAGATGCCGTTAACGGCCTTGGCCAAGCCGCCATGGCCTGCGAGTGGGACTTGCTCATCGCGGACGAGGCGCACTTTCTCAAGAATCCGCACACCAAACGCACGCGCGCGATCCTGGGCCACGAAGACCGCAAAGCGCGCACGGTGAAACCCGGCCTCGCGCATCGCGCGGCGCGCAAGTTGCTCCTCACCGGGACGCCCCTGCCCAACAAGCCCATCGAGCTCTGGCCGCTGCTTCATGCCTTGGCCCCGAAGCAGTGGAACAATTTCTTCACGTTCGCCAAGCGCTACTGCGCGGCGTACGAAGGTCAATACGGTTGGGACTTTTCCGGCGCCTCTCATCTTGACGAGCTTCAGCAGGCGATGCGCGCATCGTGTTTGCTCCGGCGCCTGAAGAGTGACGTGCTCAAAGAATTGCCCCCCAAGCGGCGGCAGATTCTCTTGCTCGAGCCCGACAAGTCGAGCGTGAAAAAGCTGCTCGAGCGCGAGCGTGCGGCTTGCACGGAGCATGAAGCCGCGGAAGCACTACGCGAGTACGATGACGAAGCCTCCAAGCTCAAAGCTCCGCGCATCGAATTCACGGAGATCAGCGCCATTCGGCACGAGCTTGCCCTCTCCAAGGTGGTCGAAGTCGCAGAACACGTCGAAGCCCTGCTCGCCGAAGGGACGCCGAAAGTCGTGGTGTTCGCGCACCACAAGGACGTCATCGCCGAGCTTGCCAAGAAACTCGAAAAGCACGGGGTCGTGACGCTCACGGGCGATACGCCCATGAAGGAACGCGACCAAGCGGTCCAGGACTTTCAGACGGTCACCGAGGGAGACGCTAGCGTCCGCGTGTTCATCGGAAGCATTCAGGCCGCAGGCGTGGGGCTCACCCTCACGGCCGCGAGCACCGTCGTCTTCGCCGAGCTCGATTGGGTGCCCGCGAACATGCAGCAGGCCGAGGACCGGTGCCACCGCATCGGGCAGAAAGACTCCGTCCACGTCTACCACTTGGTCTACGACGGCTCGCTCGACGCGCGCATGGCGCAAATCCTCGTGGACAAGCTCGACGTCGCCGACCGCGCCTTGGACCGCGAAAGCAATATTGTGCCGCTCTTCGGTTCGCCGCCAACCCTTCCACTGAAGCCCCCTTGCCCGGTGCCGAGCCCGGAGCAGCGCTTCCAGGCGCGTGAGGCGATGCGCTTTCTTTCGTCACGCTGCGATGGGGCTTTCGCCGAGGACGGTGCGGGCTTCAACAAGCTCGACTCGCCCGTGGGTAAGAGTCTCGCGCAGCATGAGTGCCTTACCGATCGTCAAACTTGGCTTGCCTTGCGCCTCGCACACAAGTACCGGCGCCAGCTCGGGGGACAGGCCCTCATTTTGGCGCAACTACCTTCCTAGGAGACGGCGAATGAAAAGAAATGGACGGTTATTCAAAGAAATGGACGGTCATTCACAAGCCCGCAAGCGAGTTCTTGACCTTGAAAGAAATTTAGATCGTCTCCTTAGAGAAGTGGAAGAGGCCCGTATTGCCTTGAAACTCGCTGAAGAAGCCTATGCCAAAGCCGGCGCTTCGCTGCTTACGGAGATTGAACGGGCATGAGCCTTACGGGCCTTCAACGGCATAAGGATAGGTTCAAGGCTGCTCGGCTGGAACGCACGGAGTTTCAGTCGATTAAAGACATGCTCAGGGCCGCCTACAAGCGAGGTGGCAGGGCCGCCGTCAATAACGTTGTCGCGGAGCTGGCCGAACAGGTCGAGATCAGCGAACGCGAGCTATACACCCTGGGAGTCTCGCCGTGAGTCTCACAAGTTTCGTAGCTGAATCTCACATTAGAAAATCTATCGACCTAATTATTCCCAAGTTCTCTCGCATTCCTCCACACGAAATCTTCGTTGAATCCAAGACTCAGCATCCTGCAATTCTTGGAACTGCATACGATTATGCAGTTCGCCTTGAACTGCACCGATATTGTCCCCACGCATTTCATCGCGTATGGGTCGCGGAGCAGGGTGTCGACAGTATGAAGTCGGGCCGACTAAAAGACCGTGCTCATACAATTGTCAAACAGGCCCGCTCATGCACAAGGCAAATACTTACCCGGGAACATTTTCGGAAAAAGATTGCGGTTCATGCGTTGCGCCTTGCACGACTCGATGCTGTCTATAGGGCGGGTATCGAAGATGAAACGGTAGTCACTTCACCGGGTGCGGACGAAGTTACTGAGCTTCTAAAACTGATAGATATCACCCGTTTTTCTGACCTTACACATAAAACATTCATTTCTCTCAACCCTACTTTCGGTCGCTGGTCAAATAGGGTCGGAGGTGCGGATGCAGACCTCATATCAGGCGATCGTCTAATTGATTTCAAGACGAGTGCAAAACTCGAAATCAGGCCTGCAATGATTCGACAGCTCGTTGGTTATTTCATGCTTTCTCGTTTTGCACGCGATGAGGGTGAAGATCTTCCCAACCTTGATTCTCTTGAACTACACTTTCCACGTTTTGACTTTGCTTTTAGTATTCCAACGCGATTGCTCTTGATCAACCCCGATTTCGATGGGGTGGAACGGTCATTTCGCGCATCAATTCTGAAATATTACAAGTAAGGAGACCTCGACCTATGGCAAAGAAGAATGGCAACCCCGTGGAAAAGACCGCGGACGATTTCTATAACGACTTTCTCTCCGATACCTCCGCCCAGGGCGGGGAGATCGAGGATCTGTCCCAGTACGAAGAGGAGCAGGCTTCGTCCTTCCCTCCGTACTGGCAACCCGGGCTCGGCAAGGGCTTCGTCGGGCGCGTCGTCGATCTCGACGCGCGCGACCCCGAATTTCTGCGCTATGTCATCGAAGCTGCGAAGCCCACGATCTGCGGCATCGGCCCTGTCAGCAACGGCGAGGTCGTGACCGTCGGCATCGGCGAGCGCTTCACACTCAGCGTGTACAAGAGCCTTCCCCTGCACCACTACATGATGCTGGAGGACCCCATCATCGTCGTGTGCGTCGGGCGCCTGCCCATCAAGGGGCGAGCGCAAGACATGTGGCGCTTCCGCATCAAGACTTCGGGTCGAGACCACGCGACGCTCATCGACCGCAAGAAGGGCGCGGAGCATGCCGAGTTGGACGAGCGCATCAAGCGCGCCTTTCAGATCGCCCACACGGTGAAAGACGGAAAGACCGCGGTGAAGGCACTGCTTGCGGGGGGCACGCAGTAGGAGGTTGAGTCACGGAAGGTTACCGGTGAAGTCCTTGGGTCGTGAAGAGCGTAATTCCCGAGTACCGCTCCCGGCGGACAATCCCCTCGTGCGGATCTTTTCGTGACTCCTTGTTTGCGACGCGGGCATGGTGCGCGGAGAGATTCCGCGACGGGCGACGCTGTTGCCTCATGAAACACCCGCGGCGCTCTATCATGAGAAAATACGGCCTCGACTCCAACGAGCGTCGACGCGCGCTCAGAACGGTGCATCACATGACGCTTGACCCCATCATTCGCGAGCATCTCTCCGAGGTGCACGCCCGGCTTGGCTTTCGCTTCGTCCACGAGGCGACGCGCATCACGCTGCCCGAACTGCTCCGCGCGCTGCGCGGCGAAGAGGTGCGCGAAGAGACGCATAAGCGGTTATCGGACTGGGTGAAAGAGCGGGTGGAAGTGGTCAACCTGAAGCGCAACGGGCGGAGCGTGTGTCCCACGTGCGGGCGATGACTCTTCTCGAAGCAATCGACGAGCTTTTGCGCGCACTCTCACGGGTGCTCAACGAGCTCGCCTATGACGACACGACTGATACCGAATGCGCAAACCTCAGAGAAGCTGTAATGCACTGCACGCGTGCTTCGGCCCAGATCAAGACTTTTTTGACTACGGCCAACCTTGCAAGGCGCCTGGAACTGTCCCTAAAGCAGGCGAAAAAACAGAAACGCTCAGGCCGGAAGCGCCGCGCGCGCTAGTCCCTTCGGCGTCATTTCGAGAAGCAAGCTCTGAAGCTCTCCGTTCCGGTTCTTGGAGCAAGACAGCTCGCGCCGCGTGTCCTTCTCGGGATTATCCGACGGACAGCCCACCGATAGGCACGCATCTACCTGATGCTTGACCTCTTCCCATCCTGCGGTTTCGCCCTTGGCGTTGACCCTGGAGAGGACGAGCGCGCATGCATTCTTCCGCTCGGCCCATTTGCCAAGCTCACGCACAAGCCGCAACTGGTCAGCGTAGTTGCCGGTAAAGCCCTGCAAGCTGTCCACGATGAGGAGCGAGAAGCGGTCGCAAAGTTCCCAGAAACCTTCCCAGCTCGAAAGGCCCGCCTGATCGATCCGCAGAATGTGCACCTCCGCACGCGTGCCGGGTGCGAGCCGAAAAAAACGGTTACTCACTTGCACGGGCCCTTGGCCCGTCTCGCACGAGACGTAGAGTACGGGCGCATTCCAGCAGAGGGCGACGTGCGTGGCCACGGTCGATTTGCCGAGCCCATTCTTCCCATCGCAAAGCGCCGTGGTGCCGAGCGGAAACCCTCCGCCCATGCACTCGTCGAACAGCTCCCAGGACCGATGCCGCGGCACGGCCGTCTCCGTGCACGCGCCGAGTGTCACGGGACGCAGCGCCTCAAGCGCCTTCTGTACCTCCAGTTCTTCTTTTCTTGGGGGGAGCGCGAAGAGCTCGGTTTGCTTTTTGGTCACACTGTTGACGCGTTTGCACGCGGGGCAGGGATTCTTCCAGTCATCATGCTCCGTATCGCAGAAGGAGCAGACCCACGCGGCGGCAGTCATCCTTTCACCGTCGTGGTGGGCATCTCGATCGCGCTCGTCTCTCTCGCCCCGTTCCTAGAAAAAGCCAGCGCATCGCGAAGCTTCCTACGGTCCTGAAACTCCCGGCTTTGAATCTCGATGATGCCGACCTCGCAGTGATTCGGGTACTCCCGGAAATGATCGAAGTGCGCCTTGACGTGATTCTCCCAGCCCACTGTGAGCTTGAAGAGCTCAATCAGCTTGTCTTCGCCACTGGCGTAGAGGCTCGGCAACACGCCCGCGTGCTCGGAGCACGCGCAAAAGGCGAGGAGCTGATCACTTTGCGAGCGCGGGCCCGTCATCGTGATAACGAAGCCCACGCAGGCGGGTGCGCCGCATTCGGAAGGACGGTCCAGCTTGAAGGCACACGATTTCGTCCAGTCAGTTTTCACGGGGGCGCCTCTCTCTTTTTTGCGACGTACGCGTTCATGACGGGCTCAAGCGCCTTGCGCTGCTCTTCGGAAAGCGTGTCGTACCAGGCCGAGAGCTGGGCTTCCTGCTCGGCATTCAGGGTAAGCGCCGCATCGATCGCTTGACCCATCGCTTCCGGCGTGACCTTCGCTGCGCCGTGGCCATTCGCCCCATTCGTCTGCGCAGGCGGTAGGGGAAGCACCGTCTGCGTGGATTGGAACGCCGCGGCCGCCTGCTCTTTCTGCACGCGCGCTTTCACCAGTGGCTCCACGATAGGCTGCAGCAAGAGGCGCTGCGCCGGGGGCATCGACGCCAGTACGCCCAAGAGCTTTTCTAGCTCTTCTCGCGGGCACGTCTCCACGAATTGTGCGAGGTTTTGCGCCATGGCCGCAGGCGCGAATGTCCCATCGGGCCCCGCCGAAGCGTAACCGCGAAGCGCGCCAATCGCTGCACGCACCTCGCCCCAGAGTAAATCCTCGACCTTGCCCTCGCGCTCGAATTTCATGCGGTTCAAGTCTTGTGCGCTCTTCTCGATGAACATTCGCTCGCGATCGATCTGCGCCGCGCGTGCATGCTCGCGCTCCTTGCCCAGCTCCGAATGCGCGTGCCGAGTCATGTCAGAAAACTGCGTGAGCGCCGTCGATACAATCGACGTCATATGCGTATGCATCGACTCGAGGTGCCGCTCGCGCGCCGCGATGGTGCGCTCTTGGAAGTCGAGCGTACGCACCATGCGGTCGGGCTCGACCCCCGAGCGCTCACCGAAGCGCAGGCCGAATCTTCCTCCGGCTTCGGGCTCTGCCCGGGATCCGACGAGGTAGACCGTCACCCAGTAGCGCGCTTCCTCGCCGTCGAATTGGTCGGCGTCCGCCTTGCCACTTTCAAGGAGCCGCTCTGCAATCTGCGCGCACTCGAGGCCTTTGGCATCGATCTCGTCCACGACCTCGCCCCGGTCGCGTCCGGTCAAAGGGTCGCGCTCGCGGCGAGTCAGCTCGAAGTGGCGGACGGGCCGCGACATGCAAGCCCGCTCAATCCAGGCGGTAAGGCCGGCGTTGACGTTCATCGGGAGCCCGGCCCTCGCGCGCGGCGTACGGGTTTGGCGCCGTTGGTGTGGATCCGCAGTCGCTCGTTGTCCGAGCGGCCGATCTTCGCTTCTGCTTCGAGCTGCTTTATCTGCACGACGGCGCTTGTCTTCTCGTTGCGGAACTGTTCGAGCATCGTTTGCGGTCGCGGCATCCCCGGTTTCCAGCGGTACCAACGGTCGAAATATTCGACAGTCACCGGATCAATTGCAGTCTCCAACACAATCTCCTGAAGGGTCTTGCCTTCCTTCAGCATGCCGAAGATGATCTGAGCGTTGAGACCCTGGCCGCATGCGGGACGTTTTCCCGGACGGGTCAGGGCTTCGTCTGCATTGGGAGCGCCGGGTCGAATCTGTCCCCACTGTTCCCGAAAGAGTTGAACGTCCTTGGGTGAAAATCGGAGCGGAGCATGCGCAACAGGTTCGAGCAATCCTCGACGCATGTACCGGTTCACGGAGTCGATAGAGCATTGTAAAGATTCAGCTACTTGAGAGCGAGTCAAGAGCTCTTCATCGCGCTTCAATTCGATTTGCATCGTAGATGAGGAAAAAGGGAGGAGCAAGCGGGCGGACAATCGCAAGCGATCTGCACACCTTGTCTCAACTAAATCGCCGAAACCCTTCGCATTTTTCTCTTGCAACCTACATCCTTCGCGTGTCTTTCTCCCTGACAAGAGCGCGACGAGTGCCGCGCCGTCACAAGGAGAAAGACGCATGTTCGCACGACACGCGGCGCGCATCCTGGAGCGCGAGCGAGAGAAGAAGAAGGAACTGGAGAGCGAAGGAGCGCACGTGCTTGCCGGCATGGCCGTCAGCGCAGGCCTCGGCTACGCCAACACCAAGTTCGGCGCGCAGCAGGGCAACCCGGGCGATTACAAGATCGCCGGAAAGCTTCCACTCGATCTCACGATCGGCGTCGTCGGGCGCTTGCTCGATTTCGCAGGCGTCGCGCGCGGCATGGCCGGCCATGTCGCAAGCGGCGCGGGGGACGCAGGCCTCTTCGGTTTCGCAAACCGCCTCGGCCAAGGCATGGGCGCGCGCGCGGCCGCGGGCTCGACCCAAGGCTGGCCGCCTGCGGCCGTGGGCGCGACCCTCTCGGGCTACTCGCCCTACTGGGGTCTCGGTGCGTACGCGCCCGGCAATTACCACGCAGGCGCTTCGGCGGGCTGGGTGCCCACCTACCCGTAACACCAAGAACGGCGAGGGGCGTCCGGCCGGCGCTCCTCCCACTAACCATCAAGAGAAAGACAAGAGAAAGAAAGGATCCACGTCATGCGACAATTTGGATACTTCGGTCCGATGCCCATGCAGCGGCCCGTGGGCTATGCGATGCCGATGCCCCCGCGCGGCCGGAGCGTGGGCAACTGGCCCCCGGCGTACGTCGGAGCCGCGCCCGGTCAGTTCTGGCTTCCTCCCGTCCACCCTGCCGCCATGGGCGGGGGACTGCTCGGAAGCATTCCGGGCGCAGGCCCGGCGGGCGCGCAGATTCAAAGCAACCCCTCGCCCGATACCATCGGTCAGTACCCGATGGGGCTCGGCCCCACGGTCATCTCGCCGACGGCGACCGCAGGCGTCGCCGGACCCGTCATTACGGTGACGACGCGCGTGCAGGTGAAGTACTTCACTATCACGCGCTTCACGGTGATCGATTCGACCGCGGCCCCCGCGGCGAACTTCACGATTCAGGCGTTTTTCGTCGGGCAGAAGAACGTGATGCTGAACGCGAACAGCATCCCCGGCGGCGCGTTCACGCAGACCGCGACGGATACGCTTCTCTCCTTCGTCACGGCCGTGGCCGGTCAGGATATCGTGGTGGAGATTTCGAACCTCTGCACCGCGAGCCAGACCTTCCAGGGCATCCTCATCGGGCGCGCGGTCGGCGTCTAAGGACAGAGGTAGGCCGTCGGTCCGCGCGTGTGAGTGCGGGCCGGCGGCCCGCCGATTGAAACGGCGCAGCCGGTGTATCGCGCAGGCTTTGAGCTCGACACGCTCGAGGGCGTTCCGCCCGACGCCGAGGCTTGTGTCGTGCTCACGCTCGCCCAATGCGCGTACGACGTGAACCGCACGTGGCTCCGCTATCACCCGGAGACTCCCCCCATCTATTACAGTGGGGTGCGCTACCGGCGGCAGAATCTTGGCGCGGACCGTTGGCTGGATATCCCGCGCATCCTCGCTACGGGGTATGGAAGCTGCTCCGATCTCGCGCCTTGGCGCGCGGCCGAGCTCAATGTGTACGGCCACGAGCTGGCGGGGCTCGGCGTCAAGAGCCTGCCGCTCGTGCGCAATGACGGGAGCCTCATGATGATGCACCACGTGGTCGTCATCCGAGCGTCGGGAGAGGAAGAAGATCCCTCGGTTGCGCTTGGCATGCCACCGACGGCGCCCGAAATGGCGCTCATGGGCTTTCATCCCATGTGGGGCCCTTCGGGCCTTTCTGCACAAGGATTTGGACCATGGGGTATCTAATTCTACTGGCCTTGGGGCTCGTGGGCGTAGGCGTCGCCGAGGGAACGGGAGGCAGTGTGGGCAACGCCCCTCCGCTTCCTCCATTTCACCTTTTCTCTCAACCCGCAAAGAAGCTTCCGGGCGATATCGGGATCGTTTCCTTCGATACGCCTACGGTTCAGGCTTCGCCGCTCGCCGTGCGCTTCATGAGCTCGACCGGCCTTTTCGATCAAGAGGGCTGGCAGGTGAGTGTCGTTGCGCCCAGTGCCGATCCCGCTCTAAGCATGCTCCCCACGGGAGCTACATTCACTGCACCGGTCGCAGCTGTCGCGGCCTAGGAGAAAACGTTATGGTTCCGATTCTACTGCTCGCCGTCGTCGCGCTCGCATTCATCGGTATGGGAAGCGCAGGTGCGAAAGGGGCGCCCGCACCTCGGCCGGTCGGCCCTGGCCTGCCGCCACCTCCGCAGCCCGCACCGCAACCCGTACCCGCGTCTTCGCCTGCCGACGGAGGGATCACGGTCACGCCCGTGGGCCTTCCCTCTCCCGGCATCACGCCAGGGACCATCTTTGGCGAGCGGGGGCAGGGCATTCCGACGACCTCGCGGCAAGCCGCAGCGAACGCGATGAACAATGAACTTGCACGTGTCGGAGGCTTCCGCCTTTACGATCAGCCCGTCTACAAGGCGTACCAGAGTGCGGCGGGGCTCACGACGGACGGATTTCCCGGGACGCACACGATGAATTCGTTGGCGACGGATGTGGCTGCGATGGGCGGCACGCTCGCGTCAGTGCCGATCTTCGCGTGGAAGAGCCGCACGGGGACGATGCAGGATTACGACGGGGTCAACGCGCCGACGGCCGCCGAGTGGCTTACGCCGGCCCCGAATTGAGCGGAGCCCGCCATGCCGCTCATTCTGTTACTGCTTCTCGGTCTTGGCGCATTCGCCGCAGTCAAGGCGCACGGCGCAACAGTGGCGCCCGGCGCCCCTGGCGCGGGGCCTGCGGCGCACGGCGCCTCCGATCCTATCGTGCAAGCGGCCATGATCGCCTACGCGGGCGAGCAATACCCGTCTCGCCTCCGCTCGTTTGCAGGCACGCTCCGGCCTGATTACGCCGCACAAGCGGGGCTGCTCGAAAGCAAGGCCGCCTCAATCGATGCCGGCATGATGCCGGGCGTCCAAGGAGGCTAAGCATGGCCACACGTCAGGAGTGGACGCTCTATTACCTCGGCCAGGGGCCGATCCCTCTCGAGTTTCGCCCTGCGCCTGCGCCTACCGGCATGAGCCAATCCGAGCTCATCGCGCACGGCATTGGGCAACTGAAGAGCGGGGGCTACTCAGGTTCGACCGGATGGTACCCCTCCTACAGCACGCCTGATGATGTAGATTGCACGTGCTACAAGAAATAAATGGCCCTTGTCGCGTATAGTGCAGACGGCTCACTCGATCTTGCCGGCACGGCGAGCGCGTACGAAAGCGCGTACGGCTCGGTGAGCGACGCCGTCACGCGTGGCCAGAACAAGGCGAGCATTCTCGAGTCTCTTCACGTCACGGGAGATGCCGAGGGCATTGCCGCGGCGGGGATCTGGGCGCTTCAAAACGTGCCCATGCCGGAAGTTGCTGAAAAGGTCGCGAGCGTGGCGCTTCAAGTGGAAGGAGGCGCTGCGATTGGCGCAAGTGTAGGCGCCCTCTTCGGAGGCGTAGGAGCGGTTTTCGGCGCAGCCGTCGGGGCCGTAATTTCGTTCTTCCGAAGCTTTCTCGAAAGTGCGCCTCCACCTCCCCCCAAAGCCGATAGCTTCGACGTGCTGAAGCAGACCGTGCCTTACGCGGAGGGCGGCACCGTATGGGCGGCCAACGGTGGGTCGAGCGGACAGGATCCCTTGGGTACGCCGCTCGGAAGCATCCTGAACGGCCAGCTCATGAAGATCGTATGGCCACCTCCCTTGCCCGACCCCACCCAGGGCAATTGGGAATTCGGCGGCATCATGCATCTCGGGGAGGTCGCCAAGGCTCTCGGGGGGGACCCCGCACGCGCGCAGAAGATCCTTTCGGCATACGCCACCTACCATCCGCTCGTGCACTACGGGCTTACGGGAAAGTTCTCTCTGAAATGGGGCGCCATGATGAGCGCCGATCAGCAGAAGAACGGTGGCGGCCCGGTCCCTGACCTCATGAAGGAGGCCGCCATTGCGGCGCTCTACAGCGTGATTCCTGACGGCAAGGGTCATCTTTGGACGGCACGCGATTGGTTTCAATATCTCATGCTCGTTCGGCGCGGATGGGAATACACGCTCAAGGGCCAGCAGTCGGGGCTCGTGCCCGACTCGAGTTACACGCCCCATTGGAGCGCACTTTCAGCCGTAGCGGGGTACGTGTCCGGGCTTCCGGGCGTGGTGCCTACGCCCGAAGAGCAGGCAGCGACGCAAGCGGCCAATCTTTCGAGCGTGCTTGCCGCTGCGGCCAAGGCCAACCTCGTCCCCCACAAGACACTCTCTGCGAGCCGTGGTAACTGGGAGAGGTACTATCTCCGAAAAGGTCCCATCCCCGGCGCGAGCGTGCCGATTGACTACAAGGAGTCGTGAACCATGAATCCTCTCTGGCTACTTCTCGCTGCTGTCGGCGCCCTCACCTTCAAGGGCGGCGCTACGCAAACGACTCAAGGCGGCGTGCCGCAATCGGGCGTGATGTTCGATCCGAACCTGCCACCCGATATCGCCGCGCGCGTCATCGATTGCGCCGCACGCTGTCAGGACCCGCAGCAAATGCTCCAGTTTGCGGGTGAATTGGCGAGGGCGCAGTTTCCCGTGGCAGCAACTTTTTTGCACACCCGCGCGGCGATGCTTATTCAAGCGCGCGCCGCGCAGCCGCAGCAGTTGCCGCAGCCGCAGGCTCCGGTGCAGCCGACGGCACCCGCACCGCAAGTGCAAGGTACGGCGCCTGCCGCGAGCCCGCTCGAGGCGCAGCCGCGGCAGATCAAGAACATCGTGCGCACGATGACTCCCGAACAGGCGCGCGAATTCGAGATCTTTCTCGAGCGGCAGGCGGCGACCGCGACGGCGGCCACGGCGAATGGGACCGCGCCGAAGCCTACGCCGACGGATGGGAAGGCGGAGTCGACAGAGAAAGTGCAGACAGCGTAGGGGCCAATGTGCAGACGAGCGACATCACGGACGCTGACCTTCTCGCGCTCATCCACGGATGGGCCGCGATCGGCGGCCGTGATCCGCTCGACGCGCTTGCGGTGCTCTACGCCGAAAGCAGCTTCAAACCGACCGCCCTCAATGCGCAAAATTGCCAGGGGCTCAACCAATTTTGCGCTTCCAGTGGGGTGGCGCTTCCCGCGGGATACCTGGAGCTCTCGGCCGCGGATCAACTGGGCGGATTCATCCTGCCGTGGTGGGCTCGCGGTCCGTCCAGTGCGAGGCAGAGCGCACGGGACCTCTACTGGTTCAATGCACTTCCCGCCACCTACCATGGTGGGGCTCCTGACGATTTCGTCGTCACGCGTGACCCTGCTCTTGCTCAGGGAATCTTGGGTGCCGGAGCTATGCAGATCCAAGCGGGCGATTTCTCCGCGCTCCTCGCAAGGCGCACAGGCGATGCCCGCTTCGCCGAGCTCAAGTCCAGGGTACAGGCCTTGGGCGGCGGATCACTTGTCGCGACAGGTGGATCCTCGCGAGGCTTCGAGCTTGGGCTTCTTGCCGCGGCAGGGCTCGGCGCGGTCTTGCTCGCGAAAAGGAGATAGCTGACCATGGCGTTTCTTCCGCCTCCTCGCCCTGGCCCCGCTCCGGCACCCGCACCGGCGTTCTTGCCGCCCATCGTACCGCGGCTCATGCCTCCGCCACTGCCCCTGCCGACGAAGACGTTTTCGCCTGCGCCTGCACCGGGTCTCTCTCCCGGGCCCGGCTTGCCTGGGCTTCCCGGTCTCCCCATTCCGACGGGCGGGCTCGGCGGAGGGCCGCAACCGACGCCTACGGCCGCGACGATGCCGCTGCCCATTCCCAATTTCGATCCGTCGCAAGGAGGGTTTCCGGTCGACCCTGGCGTAGCGCAGGGCGGAGGAGTGCCGACCGATGACGGAAGCGGCGGGACCGTTCCTGTAGGCCTGCCCCAAGGCATCCCTGCTCCTCCCGGGGGCGTGGTGCTTCCGAGCGACGTCGACGCGCTCAAAGCCCAGATCCAGGCGAAGGTCTCGCGCCTGGACGGCGCCATGGCGGCATGCCCTGCGGGGGTCATCGACCCCAATGCATGGCAGGCCACACGCACGGCCGCGTTGGCGTTCGCGAATTCGTCCACGCTGGGGGGCATTTTGCCGGGCCTCTCGGGTGGAGGGCAGGACTTCCCCGCGCAAATGGCGATTGGCCAAGGCATCCTGCAAGGGCTCGATGGGTGGGAGCAGACCTTGGCGCAGAAGTGCGGGCTTGCACCGGCGCCCCTGCCGCAACCCGTTCCTTCTCAACAGGGTGGGGGCATCCTGGGGAATCTCGCGCAAGGGGCGGGGAGCGGGCTCTTAGGGATTGGCCTGCTCGCGGCCGCAGGGCTGGGGGTCGTGCTGATTTTCGGAAGGAGGTAGGCCGTGCTTCTTCTCTTTGGGGCTTGGGCCGCTTTCATGCTCTGGGGGGTCGCCGGAGGATTTGACAGCATGTTTTCCGGGCCTTGGCGAGATACGCCGGGATCGCATCCGCCGGGGTCGCAATTGCCGCCAAGTGCAAGCCCTGATCTTTCACCAAGTTTTCCCCTCCCCCAACAAGGTTTTTCCCTTTCGGCGGTAGTGACCAATTTTCATGTAGGGCAGGTCTATGCTGCTCTAGTGGCGGTAAATCCGTCGGATAGCGTCACATTTACTCAGGCATTGCAGGCCAACCCTTCTATCCAGCTCCTCGAGATTGATACCGTCGCTCCTACTCCGCCTGCCGAAATTACATGGTTGGTTCCGGGAAATTGGCCGCTCGCAAGTGTGGGATTCGTTTGGCGAGGTGGGGAGGGCGCGTCGAGCTTCGATCTGATTACTGCTTCTGGTTTGAATTCTGCGATTTGGATCGCAATTATTCCCGCAACCAATCCTTTTGGAGGCTAGTCGTGTGGTTTTGGCTGCTCGGCATCGGTGCGCTCGCTCTGCTCTTCGGAAGCAAGGCCGCGCACGCGGCAGGCGCAAGCACACCTTCCGAGGGCGGGCCGCCCGGCCTTCCTCCCATCACGCCGGGCGTGATGCTCCCGCCCTATCAATTCGTGCCGGGCGTGCCGTACAAGCTGACCCTCGGGCTCGCCGATCCCACGATGAAAGTCGTCCCCACCTTGAGCGATGCCGAGGCCGACCTCCAAGCGTCCGGCTTTCAGATCGTGACCCTCTCGGGCGGAGCGGGTGCGGTGCCCGGCATGAGCGCGTTCGTCGCGCGCGTCGTGCCCACGGCCCCTCTCGTCGATGATGGGCTTCCGGGCACAACGCCTACCGGACTGAGATCGCTCATGTATGACGTCGAAGTGGCGCTCGATACGGGCGCGCCCAGCGATCAGCAGCAGCTTCTCGGCGCGCTCGGAGGGCTCGCCCCGATGTTGGGGGCGTAGCCGTGAGCGAAGCGCATTCCTCGCAAGACACGCTGATTCCGGCGTCTACGCACCTGTCCACGCCTCCTTCGCGGGTCACGTGGCCCGACGTCGCGCTGGCGGCCGTGCGCGAGGTGCCCATCGTATGCGTAGTGGGAGTCGTCGCGCTCCTGGGCGTGAAGGGAACCATCAACGCAGAGCAAGGAGCGATCGGAATTGCGATTGCGCTGCTCGGCCGTTCGCGTCCGCCCGAAAGCCCGCGTAGTCTAGGGGGAGCAGCGTTGGGGTTCGCCTCGCTCTTCGTGCGTCGGCTGAAAGGACTTGGGTAGAAACATGAGCGCAATCCCTGAAAGCCTCTTCTGTAACGCGTGCGGTAAGCGATTCCTCTCGGCCAGCGTGCAAGCTCGACTCTGCGGGGGATGCGCGGCTCTTGTCAGAGAATCCCCCGCCGATCCGCTCGAGAAGGCCGCGCAAGAAGTGGATGAAGTGCTCGGCGTCATGCGCAAAAGCGTAGAATTTGGCCGTAAGGTGCTTGATGTTTTGAATGAGCTATCACCGGCTGAGCTTTCGATAGTCAGAAAGCGGCTATTGAAAAAGCAACCTGGGTTGCCACTGAAACTCGTCGCGCCATGCCCTACCTGTCAGGGGACGGGCAAGCTTGGCGCGCCCGGTCATGAAACGTTCTGCCCAATCTGCACGGGAGTTTGCCCATGAACGTTCCCCGCATTCGCATCTACCCGCCGGGGCATCCCTTGCAGGGCCGTCCCATGCCCGCGCATCACCCGGGCTTTATCGAGCACGAGCCCGGAGCGATGCGGGGCCCCATCCACCCGGGGCTTCCTCCGCATCCGCTCGACGGCGTGCCGGGAGCGTTTCATCACACGGCACCGCATACGGCTCCCGTCGCGCCCAACCCGCACGACTTTCCGTATGGCCCCATGCCGCCGCACCTCTCCACGCTGATCCAGTCGCCGCAGGGACACGATCTGCCGCAAAGCCCCGTGGCGCAGATCGGCCCCGTGCACCTCGAAGGGCATTCGGAATTGCCGCTCATGCAGCCGGGTGCGGGTGTGGCAGACGTCAACGATGATGGGTTTGGCGGAAGAGCAAAGCGGCAGATCGTCTCGCCGTTTCAGATGCTCACGCCCGTCCAGTCGCGTGCAAGTTCGGTGACGCTGAACGTGAATAACCTCATGGGAGCTATCCCAAATCTAGGGATTTTTCCCATTCCACTTTACACGCAGGCCCCTGCACTCAAGGCGCAGGTGGCTCAAATCGATCTCGAGGCAGACGATTGCGCGGCATATGAAATTGTCTTCAACGTAACGCAAGCCCCGTTTCACACGGATTCGGGTGCTCCCGATATCGCTTTCGCCGTGGCGTGGGAGGTCACTTACGGCTACGGCGGAGTCACCTTCATCCGCAATCTACCGCAACAGCAGGGCCGCATTATCGTCGTGGGAAACCACGTGCGACTTTCGGCTTATTTGATCCAGGAGCCGAATATTTCTGTCAATATCAAGGCGCGCAACACCATTCAAGCCGCGGCAAGCGGCATGATCGTGCCCTGCATCGACGGTCAATTGCGAAGCACCACGGCGTGGGGAAACTTCACCACCACAACGGGGCATCAGCAGATTTTCGTCGGACCCTGCACGCTTTGGAGATGCGGGGGTTACGTGCCCGTTACGACAGGCGGCAATGCTGTTTTCTTGTGGCTTGTCGACACGCAGAACGATCCACCGACAAACGGGACAAGCTTCAACAATAATCCCGCCCTCGTCATCGGGGAAGTCCCGCAAGGCTCGGAATTCTCCGTAGACGTCTCTACGAGCGGATTCGACTTCCGGCTAGGGGTCGATCTCGTGGCGTCGACCACGGCAACGACTCTCACGCTCGACCCCGGGGCGACGATCTGCGGCGACGCGGAACTGCTCATCAACTAGGGCAGCGTGCAGCCTTGCATGCAGCCGTCCGGCCCGGTGCACATGCCAACGGGGCCTGCGTTGGTCCAAGCGCCCGTGGGGGTGCAGCATGCCCCGCAATCGCACGCGCCCGCAGGGGAAGAGGTGCAGACCTGCGGCACATGGGGCGCAGGCGCGAGGACGGGCTCAGGGAATTGCCGCGCGTCGTCGGGCGGAGCGGAGCAGGCGGCAAGCGCGAGCGCGTAGGCGAGAGACACGAATCGGACGGCGACGTAGAGATCGTTTTTCATGCTTCGATGATAGCACCTTGCTATCACTTTGCAACTAGGGTATAGATTGAATCATGCTCGAAATCGCGCGGATCCAACTCGCCCAAGGCCTTGATTTCACAAGCTGCAAGGACCGCGTCGCGTATAATCAGACGATCCTCACGGGGGCGCGCTACGCACCGGAATTGGCGGAGCGCATCGAGAAGGGTGAGTTTCGGCGCATGCTCGATCTGGGGTGCGGCGAGGGGGCCTTTGCGGTCTGGGTCTGGTCGCTCAATCCGCGCGTGTGGGTGGATGCCGTGGAGACGGACCCGGAACTGAGACACCTGGCGACGCTCAATGCACCGCCGGGTACGAAGGTCATGGCGGAGACGGACGGGGACCGCTACGACCTCATTCGGCAGGGGGACAGGAAATTATTCACGATGGGCAAGAATTTTCCCGAACCGGGAACATACCCGTGCGTGGACATTTACGATTGGATGCATGAGGTAAGGCCGTGACTCGCACCTGCGAGTACAAGGCTCTGGATTGCCGAGGGGAGGCCATTCTGACCATTCGCGTGAAGTGCCAAGCTCACGGACCCATGCAAGAGGGGGTCTTCTGCGTTTGTGGGAACACTCCCTCGAGGGAGGCCGAGCTCTGGCTATGCGGCTATTGCCTGCACGAGGTGGAAGAGACTCACAAGGTGCTCCCATGACTCTCTCAGTCGCCATTACACATGCGCATCACTTGCCCGAACGGGTGGAGAGCTACAAGCGGCTGCGCGCTACCCTTGAACTGGGATCCATCGAGGGACATTTGGATATCCCCGGCGTCTTGGCCGAGCGCGCCTTCGGCGGCCCCGAGCCGCGCGCAGCGTGGAGCGAAGCGCAGTGGCTTTGGTCACTCGAGACCGGCGCGGAGCACTGCCTGTTCCTTCAAGATGACGTCCTCGCGGCGCCTGCGGAAATATTTTGGCCTACGCTTGAGGACATTACGAAGGGCCACGGCAAGGAAGACGTGGTGAGCTTCTACAGCTCGCATCAGGCCGCGCGCATTCTCGCCCGTTGGGGAGACTACGGCTGGTACTCCCTTTCGGATCACGTGGGTGGACCGGCGTACCTGATGCCGCGTGCGCTGCTCTCCGGGTTTCTCGCGTGGCGCAAGGAATCGCTGCACGAGGGGGCGAAAGAGTACCTCGCCGAGGATGACCAGATTGCGCTCTTCTTGATGAGTACAGGGCGACGCTGTTTTTATCCGGTTATGAGCATCGCCGACCATGACCACACGCTGGACAGCGCGTTTGGCTTCGGACCGTCCCTCTTTCGACGAAGCGCGGTGCGTTGGGATGAACCGCTCGGCGTGCTCATGGGAGCCAATCGCCAGGGATGCATCCACCTCGGCCACTTTCATGAGGCCATGGCCTACCAAGCGCGCCACTGGGTGAAGGGCTGGACCGAAGCGCAAACGCGCCGCATTTTGGGCGATCGGTGCCCGCCGGAGTACGACGTCCAGCGCTGGGCGCTTCGCCCATGAAAATCAAAGTGCCGCCCGCGGCCCCGAGCTCAGTCAAAGCGAGCGCGGGGCGCACAACCGAGGCGCCTGCGCCTCTCGCGGACGGTCCGCCCCCGCCTCCGCCCGATCCTTCCGTCATCGTACCGCACCTGGACAACGCGCCCGTGCGCATTGCAGGTTTCGTGAAAGTCAGGAACGAAATCATCCGCGAGGGAAACCTTTACCGGCTTCTGAACGATCTGACCCAGATCTGCGACGGCGGCGTGCTTTGGGATGATGCGTCGACCGACGGCACGGCCGAAGAATGCGCGTCATGGTGTCGTGAGAAGCGCTGGACCATGCTCCGCGCGCGGCCCGAAGAGCAGAGCTTTGCGCGCGAGATGAGCGCGAAGCAGAAAATGCTCGAAACCGTCCACGCGTGGAAGAACAAGCCTCAGTGGATCGTATGGCTCGACGGGGACGAGACCGTCCAGGATCCGCACGACTTCCGGCTTTGGCTCAAGAAGCAGAACGCCGCTGCGGTCAGGATGCACTACACGCAGTTCTGGCAGAACGCCTCGTGGTGCAGGACCGACGAGGGCTTTGACGCGGGCCTCTACATCAAGGCGTGGCTCTATAGGCCCGAGCTCTCGTTTGCCGTGAAAGAGGGCACGCACCTCGCGCAGTTCCCCGCGCAGATCGACCCTGCGAATCTGCCGATTGCGCCGTTTGAGCTCTATCACTGGGGGAACTACCGGAAGAACATGCAGTGGAAGGCCCATCAGTACGCGGGCGGGCTTGGCGGAGTCGACCGGCACATTTTCTGGGGGCACGAGGGGCCTAGTTTGGCGACGAACCAGGGCTACGACGTGCCCTACCTCGCGCCGCGGCCAACGTTCCGGCCGAGCCTCTTCGCGGGGTCGAGTGACGGGCTCGGTATCGGAGAAACGGCGGAAAATCGGCCGGAGGCACTGCCCATCGGCGACGTCTACCGGATCCGCGCGATGGGCCCCCTGCGGGGTCTCAAATCTTGGTTTACCGTGGTAGTGCCTGCCTTCAATCGGGCGGAGACGCTTCCCGCGGCGCTCGATAGCCTGCGCGCGCAGAACTACCCGAACTGGATCGCAATCGTACTCGACGATGGGTCGACCGATGAGACCGTCGACGTGATGCGCCGCTACCAGGACTTGGACCCCAGGATCTTCACCTGCCGGTATCTCAAGAACCGCGGCGGCGTCGCGATGAACGAAATCGGCATGAGCCTCGCCTGCGAGATGACCGAGTGGTGGTCTCGGCTTGGCAGTGACGACACATGGGGCCCCGGCAAGCTCGCGGCGGACGCGCAGGCACTCTCCGCCGGGGCTCATGCCGTTTACGGCCCGTTTCGAGTACAGCGATTCGGCAAGAAATGCGAGGTGTGCGCGGCGCAGCCGACAGGCGCGCAGGGGGCGCTTTTGCGCGGTCAATTCGCCGCGAGCTGGGCGTGTGTCGCGGTTTCATGTGAGGCCTTGCGGCAGGTGCGCGCGCGATTCGGCGGTTTTTGTGACCCGTCGCTGCGCAATATGGAGGATTTTCTCGTGAACGCGCGCATTGCCAAGGTGACCGAATGGCGGTGGCGGCCGGGCGATCCCGATGACGCAATCTGGAATTGCCACGAGAACACCGGAGAGGATGCGGGCGTGTCGGCTTCGGCCAACGCGCAGCAGACGGCGCATGACGACCAGAGAACACGGCAGATCCTCGCGGCGGAGGTCGGGCGATGATTCACCGAGTGAATGTGGATCCGAGGTATCCCGATCTTGCGGTTTCCTGGGAGAAAGGAGTGTATGAGGTCATAGGTACGTGGAGACCTAAGCGGCGAGCTCGAATCGATCGAATCCGCGCGGAAGGTTCACTAAAGGGGAACGGGATTCTCTCTTTGAAAATTGGAAATTACGAACAGCTCATAATTCAGGAGCCTATTCCTCTTGTGATTTTTAGCGGTACTGCTCTTCCCGTTCGCTTCTGCTTGTCCGACGTCGATTCTGGAACCGACCTTACCCTTCGTCTCGTTTTGAATGGCAAGAAGGGAAAGGTTTCTTTCTGGTTTGAACGATGGGAGCGCGAGGCCGAGCAATGATGCATAAGGCGCTTGTGACCGGCGCAGCGGGCGCTATTGGAAGTCAACTTTCACACCTCCTTTACGCGAGCAACCTGGAGTGTCTCAGGCTCGTAGACGATCTTTCCGGCGGCCACGAATGGCTCGTGCCGACCGTGCGCAAGATGCCCGTCGATCTTTGCAAGGTTGAGCCCGGAGAGCACGTCTTTCATCTCGCGGCGCACTTCGCCAACGCACGGAGCGTGGACTTTCCCGTGAGTGACCTTGGCACGAACGGCTTCGGCACGCTCCAGCTTCTCTTGAGCGCGCACCGCGAGGGCGCCGCGCGCGTGGTCTATACGGGTGCTGCGTGCAGCGTGTCGCGCGAAGACACGCCCTACCAGATTCACAAGGCGCTTGGAGAAAGTTACTGCCGGTATTTTTCGCGGCTTGGTTTGAATACGGTCATCGTGCGCCTGCACAACGTGTACGGGCCCGGGGAAGTCCCGGGGCCGTATCGGAATGTCATCGCCAATTGGGTCTGGGAGGCTCTGCGCGGCAGGCCCCTCCCGATTCGAGGCGATGGGACCGCCGTGCGCGATTTCGTATTCGTGGACGATGCCGTAGAAGCGCTTCTCAGGGCCAAGGGGCTCGGCCCGCACACGGTCGCTACGGGGGTCAAGACGCGCATCGATCGGCTTGCGGAAATGGTGCTCTCCGCGTGCAAGAGCAAGAGCAAGATCGTGCGCGTGAAAGAGGAGCCCTGGGATCGTCCGGGGTATGCGGCTTCCGCGGTACGCTCGTGGCGCGAGATGACTGCGCTTGAAGAGGGGCTGGCAAAGACGGTCGCGTGGCAACGGGAGAATGCCGAGCAGATTGAGCGGAGTCAAAGGTGACAGGCCACAATGTTTTGCTTGTGGGGGGCCACGGTTTCATCGGGAAACGTGTCTTTCTTGCACTCAAGAATGCAGGATACAACCCCGGCATTTTCGACACACACGACCATCCCACTGACCGTGACGGGCTTTCGGGTTGCTCCGCCGTCGTGCATCTTGCTGCGATTGGAGGGCTGGCGCTTACTCTGAAAGAGCCAGGGAGGATTTTGGAGCACAACTTCAATGCGGCCATGGCATGGCGGCATGTGAAGGTGCCGATGGTTCTCGTGTCGAGCTTCAGTGTGTACGGGAGTGTGTCTAAGTTTCATCTCCCCATTTGCTCGGATGTAAAGCCCAAGCCCGTCGACGCGTATGGTGCGAGCAAACTCATTCAAGAACTTGTGTTCGCGGGCATGCCCAACGTCAAGATTCTGCGCCTCTCGAGCGTGTACGGGCCCGGAATGAATCTGGACGATCCGCAAACGATCGTGGCGCGGCTTGCGCGTTGGGCGAAAGACGGTTCGTGCGCAACCCTGCATGAAGACGGGCTCCAGACACGCGATTTCGTGCACGTGGATGATGTAGCGGGGTGCGTCGTTCGGATGATTGAAAGGCCTGATCCGTCTCACATAATGAATGTGTGCACGGGACAGCCGACAAGCTTGCTTGAGGCGTGGCGTCATCTGTCGAAGATTGCCGGACGATCTTCTTGTGAATTCACGCTTACCCACGAGACGCATAGCCTTATGCGCGATTGCCTCGGTGACTCTACGGCATGCGAACAGCTTCTCGGGCACCCGATGCGTGCCTTTACGGACAGCACATGTGCGGATTTCTGGTCACCCTAGGCTACGACGGTCCCCTGGACCATCATAAGCTCGGAGCGCTCAAGCGCCGCGGGCCGGATGGGCTCGGCGTATGGGCCGAGGGGCCCGTGCGGATGGTGCAGGCGCGGCTGGCTGTTATCGATCCTGACGAGCGCAGCTTGGGGCCGCTCGTGAATGACGAATGGGCGATGGTGTTCAATGGCGAAATCTACAACTACGCCGAGCTCTCGCCGGGCGCGCATGGGGATGGGGCGGCGTTGCTCGCGTGGTGGACGAGGAACAAGGGGAATCGCAATTGTCTTTCCGAATGTAGGGGCTTCTACGCGGCGGTTTTCTACCATCGAGCAACGAAAAGGATTGTATGCGTGCGCGATTGCGCTGGCATTCGGCCGCTCTACACCATGCGGGGAAAGGATTTCGTTGCAGCGGCTTCCGCGTTGGGTGTCTTGAGGGACAATCTCCCCGGCCCGTTGACACTCGACAATGAGGGTCTCTCCCAGTACGCACGCTATCAATTGACATGGGATGGGAGAACCTTTTTCCGTGAGGTGCGACGTGTGGAACCGGGAGACATCTGGAGTTTCACTACCGATGCGACTGGACATGCGCGGTTACCCGATCCGTGGGGGATGCAAGATCCCTTTGAACCAGTCGAGCCTAAAATCGTCGAAGTCGTTCGGGAAAGCCTCATGGCCGATCGGCATGTGGTCACCACCTGCTCGGGCGGCCTCGACTCTTCACTCGTGACGGCGCTTGCCAAGCCTGACCTTGCCTTTCACGCCAACTACAACAACCCGCGCTGCAACGAGACCCGCTGGGCCAAGATGGTGCCCGGCCCGCATCGCCTGTTTGTGACCAATCTCGAAGAGGAGCCTAATCTTCTCGCGCGCCTCGATTCGCTTGTGGAGGATTTCTCCGATCCGTGCGTCGGAAGCGTGATCCTTCCCTTGGACGAGCTCTTCCGGGCGATTCGGCCACGGGCGCAAGTGGTGCTCACGGGCACGGGTGGGGACGAGCTTTTCGGAGGATACGTGCGATACTCCCTGGCCGATGGTCGGCCCGAGGGAGACGATGCGTACGCGGGAGAATGGCGAAAAATAGAGCATCTCTCCCCACCCGAACGCTGCAAAACGCTGCTCACCAAGGGCGACCCATCGCTCTTTTCGTTCTTTCAAGAGCCCGAGCTAGAAATCACCAGCGCGCGCGAGCTAGTCGACTTCGATCGACGCGTATTTCTTCCCGCCCTCTGCACCCTGGAGGATGCGATTGCAGGTCGGCACGGCATCGAAACGCGGCCTGCGCTACTTCATCCGTGGATCGTGCGCTACGCGATGAACGTGGATGCACTCGAGGCGCCTCGGAAAAACCATCTTCGCGCGCTCGCCCGCGGCATCCTTCCCGACGAGCTTATCGACCGGCCGGACAAGGTGGGCTTCGCCACGCCTTTGGGCCGTTGGATCGAATCGCAGTGGCATGCGATTGTCGAACGGTTGCACGATTCGAAATTCAGGCACATGTACCGCCTGGAGAATCTTCGAAAACCGACGCAGCTCTGGGATCGGCGCGTGTGGGGGTTGCTCATGCTCGACGCATGGTTGAACAGGTACGCATGAAGGCGTGCAAGGTAGAGATTATGGTTGATCTTATCGACCTCCACGGCAAGCCGTACGGGGTAACGATTCTTTCTGTCGATGGGCATCGTATCTACGTCGCTGGTTACGCTTCGAAAAAACAGGCGCAAGCGCATGTGAGGCGACTACGCAATGCGTTGAAACCATGAAAGCCTGGAGCGTCTACCTCGCCATGCAGAACGCCTTTGCCTACGGCGACGGCGTGCCCAATGCGGGGCCCGCCAGCGCGGAAGAGGCGCGCATCGTCGCGGAGTATTGTGCGCGGCTGAATGCGATTGGACGCCTGCAACGCTCACTTGTGATTGGTCCTGGCGGCCCGCGCGAGGTCGCGGCGCTCCTTCCGTCGCTTCCGGGCGAAGTCTGCGTGCTCACGGCGCATGCACCGGAGGTGGCGAAGATTCAAGCGGAGCTTCCGCCTGCGGTGCAGGTGCACCTTGGAGATATGCACGATATGCCGTTTGAAAATGGCGCGTTCGATTTCGTGTTCGCAAGTAACGTGCTGGAGCACGCCCTTGCGCCTTACGCGGCTTTGATGCAGATTCGACGCGTGCTCAAAGACGGCGGCGTGGCGAATCTGGTGCTTCCCGATTTCGCGGGGTTTGAAGGGGGTACGGGGCCGTTTCATCTGCATTGCCTGGACGAGCGCGTGTGGAAAGAGCTGCTTCGCAAGACGGGGCTTCCTGCGGCCGAGATCGTGCGGCAAGAAAGCGGCAACCCGGAAGCGTGCGCATGCTACTGGCACTTCCGATGCGTGGCGGGCGGGCCGCCCACGCCGCATGACAGGGTGCTGGAGGGCGTGAGAGGGGCGCACGCATGAATTGCCCTTCCAAAGAGTATCGAGACACGTGGAAGCTCGCGCAGGGCTTTCCGGTAGACAAGGAGAGTGTCTACCCGGAGCACGCGGTCGTGCAGGAATTCGACCGGTTCACGGGCCGTCATTGCCTCGAATACGGATGCGGCGGAGGGAGCGACGTGCGGAGTCTTCTCCGGCGCGGGAATTACGTTTGGTTCGTCGATATCGTGGCCGAGAATGTCGAATTGACGCGGCTCAGAATTCTTTCCGAACTCGATAGGATGCGCGCCTTTGGGGTGGTACTGGACCGGAGTGACGTTCTCTGTTTTGATTCGGAAATGTTCGACATGGTGACCTCCCACGGGGTGCTTCACCATATCGAGAACGTCGCACCCGTCGTAGCGGAGCTTGCGAGAGTCTTGAAACCCGGAGGCCTCATGTACGCCATGCTCTATACGGAGCACTTGGAGCGTAAGCACGACGCGCACGCACGCAGATTGATGCGTGAGAACAACTGGACGTGGGAGCGTGCGTTTTCAGACATGACCGATCGAGGCACATTCTACGCACGCGCGTACACGGAGAATGAGGGGCGCGCACTCTTTGAAGGTGCGGGGCTAGGCTTTCGGGCTGCCCCCCTCTGGAACGGTGGGGACTTTCGCACGTTTCAGCTGGTGAAGCCGTGAGCGTCGCGAAGCCCCGCAGGCGTGGGATGAACTTCGACGGCGGGTGGCACGTCGAGGGACCTTCGGCGGCGGCGCCGGGGAAGCTTGGGCGGGGCGCGTGGGAGGTCAATCAAGTCGGATTTTTGCCGACGAGCATCAATGGGCTAAAACTTTGGCTCCGAAGTGACTTGGGTATCACATTGAACGGTGCCAATGTTAGCGCATGGGCCGATCAAAGCGGGAACGCAAACAACGCTACGCAAGGAACAGCAGCTAACCAGCCCTCGTTCAATGCGTCGGATGCGAACTACAATAATCACCCTACTTTAGGGTTCGCCAGCGCAAACAATCAATTCATGAACATGGTTGCGGTCTTTCCGGCACATCCCATGACCGTCTACATCGTGGGAGAGAGCACTTCAGGTGCAGCACAACAGCAATTTTTCGGGGATAATACCAACAACATCACGGGCCCTTACTGGACGGGCGCCGTGTGGAATATATTTGATGGGGGTGGATTGGCGGGCACTACCGACGTGAGTCGTTCGCCGCAAATCCTTGCGGCGATTTTTGATTTCGGCGTAACGGGAATTGCGCTCTATGCAAACAATTCGCAGTCCAACGTGGGAACAGGGGCAGGAGCGGGCAACAATCCTGCTGGTACCGAATCCCTCGGAGCAGAATCCAACGGGGCGGGTGGAGGATCGAACTTTTTGAACGGTAAGATTGCAGAGATCTTCATTTACAATACTGCGCATACGGCTGCGCAACGCAAGCAGGTATTTACGACGTATCTTGGACCGCGTTACGCGCAGGTCGTAAGCTGATGCCAGGTGTGGCGATTTCAGCTATCGCTCC
>Ga0126378_10000616_pt1 | contig 25853 bp, 25 predicted proteins | sample PanSoiMetPlot_23_FD_92587 | JGI IMG/M metagenome (GOLD analysis project Ga0126378, IMG submission 92587) | Tropical forest soil microbial communities from Panama - MetaG Plot_23 | ecosystem: Environmental > Terrestrial > Soil > Tropical forest > Bulk soil | place: Panama | collected 2016-02-17
CATACGCTGATTACCGGGACCGAAGCCATGCTAACCGGCAAAGGCAGTGCGCGCGACGGAATCATCGCCGAGATACTGGTCTCGGTGCCCGCGGTGTCGATTGCCGGCGGTACCGATGAGATCCAGCGCAACATTATCGCCGAGCGCGTGCTTGGGTTGCCGAAAGAACCGCGGTTCGACACGGGACCCTTCCGCAACGTGCGGAAGAACTAGAACCGCTAAGTTTCAAGTCGAGGTTGCAAGTAGTCATGAGCACTGCGCAGAAGATCGCGGTTCAGCGGGTTGCCGGGGCACTGGGGGCGGAAGTCGAGGGCGTGCATCTGGGGCGCCTCGACGACACGACTTTCGACGAGTTGCGGGCGGCGTTCCTCCAGCATCAGGTGCTGTTCTTTCGCGACCAGGAGATCACGCGCGAGGAGCACAAGAATTTCGGACGTCGGTTCGGCACGCTGCAGGTTCATCCTTTCCTACAGCCGCTCAAAGACCAAGGCCATCCGGAGTTTGTGGTGCTGGAGAGCGATGCGCAGCATCCGTTTGTGGCAGAAGCATGGCACAGCGACGTTACCTTCGTGGACAAACCTCCGCTTGGCTCGGTTCTCCGGTGTATCACAGCACCGGAGTATGGCGGTGACACGATGTGGGCGAGCATGTATGCGGCCTACGAGGCGCTCTCCGACAAGATGCAGCATCTGCTCTCTGACCTGGTCGCGATTCACGATACTGCGCGGAGTTTCTCACGGCCTGAGTACAAGACCGAGCACCTCGGCGGCACCCAGGCGATGAAAGTGACCTCCACGGAGCACCCGGTGGTGCGTACTCATCCGGAGACGGGGCGCAAGGGGCTGTTCGTCAATCCGGTTTTCACCGCATCGATCAAAGGCATGAAGACGGGCGAGAGCGCCGCGTTGTTGTCATTTCTGTATCGACATATAGAAACACCGGATTTCACGTGCCGTTTCCGATGGCATCCGAACTCGATCGCGATGTGGGACAACCGCTGCACGCAGCATCGGGTGTGCGCGGACAACAAGGCCGCGAACCGCAGGATGGAGCGGATAACGATCGACGGAGATCGGCCCTTTTAGGGAAGCTCTGGGCGCCCTAGCGGCGCCATCCACCTCTCCGGATCATCGAGAGGCGAGCCCTGCCTCCGAGGATCACCGAACGAACTGAGCGAAGCATCCATGCTACGGTTTCGACTAAAGGTCGGCTTTTCCGGTGGCCAGATCGACCGGCACGGAAATGTGTTCGTGCGCGATTAGCCACTGGCCTTTGAAGTTTGCGTAGCAACCGGTGACTCGAAGGATGACGTCCATCTTGGTCCATTCTTCATCGAGCAGGCGGCATGCTGGACGCTGTGGCTAAAGGTAAAGCCCTGGCCTCCCTGAACATGGAGGTCGCTGATTTCCCATCTCGGTGAATCGCTGCATGCGCGACGAAACCCTGCCAATTTCGCGGCGTACGCATCCCAGCCCGTGTATTGGCGCGGCGGAATTAAATCGAACCCGACCAGCTTAGGGCTGTTTATGTAGCAGGCCGTGATCTTGTCGACGTCCTTGACCCGGATCGCGGCGGCCCGACGGTCTTGCAGCATCCGGATCTCCTGGTCGTAGTCAGCCACTGCTGGCGCTTGCGTCCGCCAAGCTACAATCACGAGTAGCGCGACGCCGGTAACCGCGATTGCCTTTCCAATCCGCTTCGACATTGCTGGTCCTCCCCGCTTGAAGGCCAATCAGCGTTACGGCGAGCGAAAACTCAACGCCGTAAAAGAGATCCAAAAGAACCCGTCTCTTTGAACTCTCGATTCTTCAGCGGGCGCTTCGGCATTGGTTTGAAGAACCGAGCCTGCTCGGCCTCACCGACCCGGCGACGATTCGACCGGCTACATCGTTTGACCGGACTTATGACTGGGTCCTATCTGAGGCAGTCAACTTTCTCGCTGCCAACGTACAGGCGAGCGCATATCCCTTGGCGTACACGAGGTTCGCTCGCTATACAGGATATCCAATATGGAATTCCTCAAAGCGCCCGCAAGGCTAGTCGAGACATTCGGTGCAACCGCGCCGGGACCGCCGGCCGCACAGCGCAAGGTATTTGGCTATCCGACCGCATTCATCAACGGCAACATGTTTTTCGGCATCTTCGGGGAGAACATGTTTCTGCGCCTGCCGAAAGATCTGCAACAGAAGATGATCGAGAGCGGCGGACGGCCGTTCGAACCTATGCCGGGACGTCCGATGCGTGAATACATCGTGCTGCCGGATTCGGTAGTGGGCAATCGTGGCGAGCTTAAAGGCTGGATCGCTAAGTCATTAGCCTACGCGAGAGAACTTCCAATCAAGGCCGCATCGAAAAAACCGCGCCGAAAGTCACGTTAATCGTGCGCCCCTGAGGGTCTCGCGCCTCCAGCACTGCGCTGCGCTCCGGATGTTCGCCTTCGAGTCGGGCACCCTCAATTGCAGACACCCCGGCTCGGGCCCGCCGGTAAAGTGCCCCGCTTGACAGAGTCCGGCCCGGGCTGTATTTAACCAATCAGTTATTTAACCGGATCGTTTTGCACGGCGGCAAGGAGAAGCCAATGAACCAAGTCGTATCTCGCGAAAAATGGACCGACGCCCGCAAACAGCTCCTCAGCAAGGAGAAGGAGCTCACGAAGATGATCGACGAGCTCAACGCGCGACGGCGCGAGCTGCCTTGGGTTAAGGTCGAAAAAGAATACGTCTTCGATACTCCACGGGGAAAACAGACCCTGGCAGAGCTATTCGAGGGCCGCAGCCAGCTGGTCGTGTATCACTTCATGCTCGGCCCCGGGAGCAAGGCCGGATGCGTAGGCTGCTCGTTTTTTGCCGATCATGTCGACGGCCCCAACCTCCATCTCGCACATCACGACGTGACTTTCGTTGCGATCTCGCGCGCACCGCTGCCGGAAATCCAGGTTTACAAGCAACGGATGGGATGGCGCTTCAACTGGGTTTCTTCCTTTGGCAGCGATTTCAACTACGACTACCACGTTTCGTTCAGCAAACAGGATCTGGCCAAGGGCAAGGTCTACTACAACTTCGAGATGATCGATTCCACGATGGAAGACCTGCATGGCAGCAGCGTGTTCTTCAAGGATAGCGACGGCTCGGTCTATCATACTTACTCCTCCTATGGCCGCGGCGACGAGCGCGGGTTGGGCGCCTACATGTTTCTCGACGTGACGCCCAAAGGTCGCAACGAGACCGGACCAAACTTCAATCTCACCGACTGGGTCCGGCGTCATGACGAATACGATGAGAGTCCCGCCAAGGGATGAAGCGAGGGCGCATCTCTGGGCAAAAGCACAAGACCGCGCCCTCCGCGCATCGGCGCGGACGGTGCGCTGCGCAATTCGCAGAGGAAACGAGCAGGGTTTCCCTGGTTCGGCGATGGTGCGGACAACGATTTTTGGGAGCAGAGCTTCGATCGCCTGGAAGACTATCTCGGCGAGCTGGGAAAGGGAGTGTCACCGGTGCCAGACAATGCCGCAAATCGATTGGTGGAGCGGAAACTCAAAATCACCAGGGTGTTCGATGCGCCGCAGCGGGTCGTATTCAAGGCCTGGATCGATCCTGAGCAGTTGGCGCGTTGGTGGGGACCGAGGGGGTTCACCAACCCGCTGTGCGAGGTGGATGCGCGCCCGGGCGGCACTATCCGGATCATCATGCGTGCCCCTGACGGAGTGAGCCATGAAATGAGGGGCGTTTTTCGGGAGATTAACGAGCCCGAGCGGTTGGTGTTTACGAACCGGGCGATCGGACCCAAGGGCGAGTTGCTGCTCGAGGGGTTAACAACCGTGAGCTTCTCGGATCACGAAGGCAAGACCACGCTGACGCTGGACACCAGCGCGGTCGCCATGCTGCCAGAAGCTAATGCGATGCTGAACGGAATGAACGACGGCTGGAATCAAAGCCTGGAGCGGCTGACAATGGTCTTGGCAGGGTGAGGTTCCCGGTAGGCACGAGGCGATTTGATGCTGGCAAGGTTGTTCGCATTGCAATCGTGGGTATTGGATGTCCGGATCGGACTTGAGCCCGCTACGGCTGGTCCATCGCTACGATCTTTGGGCTCAGACCCTGCTCGGATGCTTGCGCAAGTCAACAACCCGCACAGCTTTCAGCTTGCTCGCCTTTGGCAAAAAATGGGACTAGCACAGTGAAGATAGTTGGCTGGACAAGCCGTTGGCGGCGGTTCGAGCTGAGGCTTGCGCAGCTCAGGTTTCTGGCCGAAGCCTATCGGGCCGCCAAATGAAGTAACCGGTTGAGCATGGGCCGACAAGGAGTTAATCATGCGTTTGAATCCATATCTCACTTTCAACGGTAATTGCGCGGCCGCCTTCAAATTCTACGAACGATGCCTGAGTGGAAAGATCGAGATGATGATGAGCCACGGCGACTCGCCGGCGGCGGCGCAGACGCCGCCGGGGTGGCGCGACAAGATCATGCATGCACGGCTGACGGTGGGCGATCTGGTCGTGATGGGCTCCGATGCTCCGCCCGAGACGTACGAGGAGCCCAAGGGATTTTCGGTATCGCTCAGCGTAGAAAAACCTGCCGAGGCGGAGCGTATCTTCAAAGCACTGGCGGAGAACGGCAGCGTGAAAATGCCGCTGCAGCAAACCTTCTGGGCGGCACGTTTCGGTACGGTGACCGATCAATTCGGAATTCCATGGATGGTGAACTGTGAACAAGCAGAGTGAGGATACGATTCAGCAGACCGGCGTAGGCGTAGCGAAGGGTCCTGAACTCCTGATCACGCGGGTCTTCGATGCTCCGCGAACGCTCGTCTTCCAGGCATGGACGGAGCCGCGACACCTGGTCAGTTGGTGGGGTCCCCGCGGATTCAGCACCCCTGCGTGCGAAATGGATGCGCGCCCGGGAGGTGCGTATCATTTCCGGATGCGGGCCTCTGACGGTCGCGAAGTCTTGTGGCAAGGGGTGTGCCGGGAGATCGTGCCGCCCGAGCGGCTGGTGTGGAGCTGCACCATCCGCGAAGCGAATGGCAATCTGATCAGCGCCGAAACGATTTTGACCGTGACGCTAGAAGAACAGGCGGGTAAGACCAAGATGACACTGCATCAGGCAGTGTTCGACACCATCGCAAACTACGAGGCGCATCAGAGTGGGTGGAACGACGCGATGGCCCGGCTTACCGAATACCTCCCGAATGCCTAGCGGGAAAGCGGAGCAGGAGTGCGATGACTCCCGACCAAGGTGCCAGAGCCGACTCAAAGGAACTCGAGCTGGTCATCACGCGAACCTTCGATGCGCCGCGTGAGTTGGTCTTCAGAATGTGGATTGAGCCCGAGCACCTTGCGCGTTGGGGAGGTCCCAGGGGTCTCACCTTCACGATCATGAAGATGGATGTGAGGCCTGGTGGCGCGTATCATTTCAATATGAAGGAAGGGAATGGTGCCGACCACTGGTCACAGGGCATCTACCGCGAAATTGTTCCGCCCGAACGGCTGGTGTTTACGACCGGATGGACCGACGCGGAGGGAAACCCGGCCAGTCCCCCCACGTTGTTGACGCTGACTTTCGAAGAGTACGAGGGCAAGACCAGGCTAACCCTTCATCAGACGGGCTTTGAATCGGTCAGTTCACGCGATTCGCATCGCCAAGGCTATCTCAGCACTCTGGAGCGGCTCGAGGGCTATTTGGCGGCACTCTGAGCCGAACGAACATGACGCCAGGAAATGGATCTGCAACAGAACCGGAACAGCGCACACTTCTTCTGGACCGTCTGTTTGACGCGCCCCGCGAGGTGGTCTTCAAAGCATGGTCCGAGCCCGAGCATCTGATTCACTGGTGGGGACCGCGCGGGTTCACGAGTGACATCGAGAAGATGGAATTTCGCGTAGCTGGTGGTTATCGAATTCACATGCGTTCGCCTGAGGGCACCGATCATTGGTCCCAGGGGACCTATCGCGAGATCGTGCCGCCGGAGCGATTGGTGATGGTGGGAAGTTGGGCGGATGCGCGGGGAATTCCAACGACACCTGAAACGGTGCTGACCGTCATATTTGAGGAGCGCGGTGCGCAGACTCGGCTTACCCTGCATTCCGTGTTCGAGACGGTGACAGCACGCGATGCACATCGGGGTGGCTGGAGCAGTTCGCTGGAGCGGTTGGTCGAATACCTGGCAGCCGCGTGATGGCGCGGTGCGAGTGAACCGACTCGCTCAGCCAAAATCTTCCGGACTCCCCGACTACGCCGCGCTCGTACGGCGGCCGAGCTAGCTCTCCGACAAAAAACTGTGGATTCGGGCCCGGACGAGAGTCGCGGTTAAGGAGCTCGGCCCAGCGGACAGCATGTGCTCAGCTCACGTTCGTCTGCGTTCGCTGCGGGCAGACATTTGGCTCCCCTGACCTGGACCGGTCAGGATGCGCTTTCAAAACGGCGTCTGTTGTGCCACCTGTCGGTCATTACGCTGAGGGGTATGGCTATGTTGCTTAAAGACAAAATCGCTCTGATTACAGGTGCTGGTTCGGGGATCGGGCGGGCAAGTGCGATTCGCTTTGCCCAGGAAGGCGCCAAGGTGGTTGCAGCTGATCTGCGACCCGAATCGGCCGCCAACACGGCTGCAGAAATCAGCAACGCGGGCGGCACCGCGAGATCGCTGGCGGTCGACGTCCGCAGCGGTGTCGAGGTGGAGCGGATGGTCAACGAGACCGTGCGCGCGTTCGGCCGTCTCGACATCCTGTTCAACAACGCCGGGGTTTATGTTCCCAAGAGCGTGGTCGATACCACGGAGGAGGAGTGGGATTGGGTGGTCGACGTCTGCCTCAAGGGTGTGTTCTTTGGCTGCAAGTACGCGATTCCCCACATGATTAAAGGCGGCGGCGGAGTAATCATCAACACGGCCAGCGGCGCGGGAATCGAGGGCGTGCCGCGGCTGGGCGCTTACCAGGCGGCCAAAGGTGGCGTGGTTATCATGTCGAAGGGGATCGCCCTGGACTTTGCGCGCGACAAGATTCGCTGTGTTTCGATCTGTCCCGGTGTGATCGAGACGCCGATCGCGGAGAACTGCAACCAGATTCCCGCGGGCGCATCACCCGCGATGTGGTCGCGCAGCGGCATGATGCATCCGCTTGGCCGCAACGGGAAGCCTGAGGAAGTGGCCGCGTTGGCGGCCTTTCTGGCTTCGGAGCAGGCTGGGTTCATCACCGGTGTCGCGGTACCGATCGATGGGGGCTTCAACGCTGGCGCGTGGATTCCTCCCGAGCTGAGGAATTCCTAGTTGCGGGCGGGGCGCTGACAAAAAAAAACGGCCGGAAGTCCGCTCGCGGAGTTCCCGGCCGTTTTCGAGAATCAAACGGGCAGGTTTACTGGCTCGCGCCCATCTTTCCGGCATCACCAGCCAGGGGCACCATCTGCGCGATATCGCATTGCACCATCGCGTGCAGCTTGTTGTCGATCTGAAAAAATCGCGTGGTCTTGATCTCGGAGATCACGCCGCGGAATTTCGGAATGAACTCTTTCTGTGTGTCGAGCCGCGCCTGCGCGATCGCGATAACTTCATCGAGTTTGGCCTTGGCGTCCGCATCAGTCAGGTTCTGGAAAGCCTTCGCGAAAGATCGCACCTCATCGGCGTGGCGCATTTCGAGCGCGTCCATCTTGGCCTCGTACTGCTCGTACAGCGGCCAGAAGCCCTGCGCTTCCTGCTGGGAGAGCGCCATCGCCTGCCCGACCAGCGCCTTGCGATTTGCCTTGATGGCCGCAAAGTCAAGCTGCTTCTGCGACGGGGGGGCGGATTGGGCCAACGTGGGCGTGACAAGCCCGAAAGCCGCGACCACCAGCGCGGCAGCCATCGACCCGATGATCGGTTTTCTAAAACCCATGAGCAATCTCCTTTTGCGAACGTCGTGAAAACGGTCGCGCCGGATGCTGATTTATTCGGAGTCCAGAGTCAAGTCGCGGTACGTGCTCGTCTCGGAGTGCCGAATACCTTATGTATTGTGCACCCGCGAGCAAGCAGGTGTTGAGAATGGTCTCCACGCAAGGCAGAAAAGGTTGCCCAACTGGTATGCGCCTCGTGCCGTTATGGCTCGGCCTCCTCCTGGCAATTGCATTCAACAGCGGCATGCGCGCCGAGACGGTAGCCTCGGAGGACGCCGCGTTCCGCGCCGCGGTCGATCATTTCATCCAATCTGAGCTGCAGATGTTTCCGGAGCGGGCCACACAACTCGGCGACCATCGTTTCGACAACCGGATCGATGATGTGTCCGCACATGGCATCGCCGAGGAGATATTGCATGCGACAGAATGGCAGACGAAGCTGAGCAGGTTCAACTCCAAGGCGCTATCCGCACCAAACCAAGCCGATCGCGACTGGCTCATCGCGCGATGCGACGGCGAGCTTCTTTCGACGCAAGAACTTCGCACCTACCAGCGCGACCCAGGGATGTATCTGCCGACCTCGGCAGTTTATTCGCTGATCAAGCGGAACTTCGCGCCATTGGAAAACCGATTGAAATCGGTCATCGAACGCGAGCGCGCGGCGCTAAAAAACTTCGACTATGCGCGCACGAACCTGCGTCCCGAACGCGTCGCACAGGTGACCATCGATATCAATCTCGAGCAGATGCCGGCAACCGTAGCGTTTTTTGAGAAGGCGTTGCCGGAGGCCTTCCGCGAGGTCCCGGACGGCCGCAACAAGAGCGCGTTTCAGGTGGCCAATCGACAAATCGTCGAGGCACTCACGAAATACAGCGAGTGGCTGAGGAATGATCTTCGACCGCGGGCGGTGGGCAGCTACGCGATCGGTGCGGAAGCGTACCGCCGAATGCTGGCGGATTCCGACATGGTCGACATACCGCTTGACCGCCTCGAGGCGGTCGGCGTGGCGGAACTCGCGCGGCTTCAGGAGCAATTTCACGAGACCGCCGAGGAACTTGATCCGAAAGCATCGCCCGCCGAGGCGGCTGCCGGGCTCGCCAAGCAGCATCCACCCGCCGACCAGGTGATCGCTCAGGTGAATGGCGGGCTCGCCGCGCTGCGCAACTACGTGGTCGAACACCAGATCGCGACGATCCCATCGGAGGTAGCGCCCATCGTTGCCGAGACTCCGCCCTTCATGCGGGCGACGACTTTCGCCTCGATGGACTCCCCGGGGCCGCTCGAGAAATCGACCGAGGCGTACTTTTACGTGACCCTGCCGGACCCTTCTTGGCCAGCGCAGAAAAAGGAGCAGTTGCTCGCCTTCTATGCGCCGCCGACCATTTCCGACACTTCGGTACATGAAGTGTACCCGGGCCATTATGTTCAGTTCCTGAACAATCGCCTCAACCCAGACCCGGTCCGCACTATCTATCACTCGGGAGCCAACAGCGAGGGATGGGCACTGTACTGCGAACAAATGATGCTCGACGAAGGTCTGCACCGCGGCGATCCGCGCTACCGGCTTGCGCAGTTGCAGATGGCGCTGATGCGCGCATGTCGGTACCTAGTGGGAATCCGGATGCACACCCGCGCGATGACCGTCGATGAAGCAACCGACTTTTTTGAAAAGAACTCTTATCAGACTCCGCACAATGCGCGGGTGGAGGCGCTGCGCGGGACCGACGACCCCGGGTATCTGCGCTATCAGCTGGGAAAGTTGATGATTTTGAAACTCCGCGAGGATCTGAAAAAGAAGCAGGGAGCTTCATTCGACCTTGGGCGTTTTCACAATGAGTATCTGCGCCAGGGGGCGGTGCCCGTGCCACTGATTCGGCGCGCGATGTTGGGCGATGAGGGTTCGCTGCTGTAGAAACGGTGCGGCGCGCGCGACCCTACCCTCGCTAAGACGGTCGCTTTTTGGCCCTTCCAGAACCCGAAGCGAGTCAGATCCAGCGGAAGCCGCCGACGACTGGGAGACGCCAACACGCGCGGCCACCTCCCGGCGCCTGGCGGGTTTAGCACTGGAAACCCGCGCTACTTTTCCTGGGATGGTCCGGCCAGCGGAACCTTGACGGTGCGGCCGGCGAGGACTTCATCAACCAGGCCGTATTCCACTGCCTCCGGTGCAGACATGAAGTAGTCGCGCTCGGTGTCTTTGGCGATTTGCTTTATCTGCTGGCCGCTGTGCTTGGCCAGAATCTCGTTCAGGACTTCACGCAGGCGGAGTGCTTCCTTGGCGTAGATCTCCATATCGGTCGGCGGCCCTTCGAAACCGCCGGAGCCCTGGTGAATCATGATTCTGCTGTGGGGCAATCCGTAGCGGCGTCCCTTGGCGCCTGCCGCCAGAAGGACCGCGCCCATGCTGGCGGCCTGTCCGACGCAGAGCGTGGAAACCGGGGGTTTTACAAATTGCATCGTGTCGTAGATTGCTAGCCCGGCGGTGACCGAACCGCCAGGCGAATTGATGTACATGTTTATTTCACGCTCGGGGTCCTCGGACTCGAGGAACAAGAGCTGCGCGGTGATCAGGTTGGAGAGGTCGTCGGTCACAGGCCCGCCGAGGAAGACTATGCGGTCTTTGAGGAGGCGGGAGTAAATGTCGTAGGAACGTTCGCCGCGGCCGGTTTGCTCAACAACGTATGGGACGAGAATGCTCATAGTCCGAAGGTACTCCGCGAATTCACCCCGGTCGAGGAGGACCCTGGTATTCGAACCACAGCACCTGCTGACTGTCGTGATCCTTGCGGGCTGCGGGTTCTCGGCCCACTCAAATGGGCCGCTGATTTTTGCACTGGCCGTAGAACGCGCACGACCTCTGAGGAGGCGAGCAAAGACAACCACCGAGTCGTCAACACTTCTCGCCGGTGCAAGTTCTTCGGAGCGCGCAAAACCGTGGCTTAGAGGGGCGGGCAGCTCAGCGGCCCACGCATCGCCTCATAGCTGGCAGCCACGCACAACACCATTGCCTCGTCGAACGGGCGACCCACAATTTGCATCGAGGTTGGGAGTCCGTCGCTCGCAATCCCGGTCGGAATCGTCAGCGCCGGCTGCCCGGTGGCATCAAAGGGTTGGGTGAATCGAAGTTGGTTTCGGTACGCCAGCCCTGCTCTCGTCTTTTCGTCCATTTTAAGATAGTCGCGAACCTTCAGCGCGGTCGTCGCAACGCCCGGACTGACCAGGACATCGTGATTCTGTAGCGTGCTCAGCGCCTCGGCCAGAATGCGCGCTCGTCCCCGCTGGGCCCTGAAATAATCCAGGGCGGGTATCATCATTCCGGTTTCAAGATTCAGACGAATCTCCTTGCCGTAGTCGTTGCGCCGCTCGCGGAGCCAGCGCTCATGATAGTCGAGCGCTTCGACCCACGTGACGGTCGCATTGATAAGTGCGCCGAACTCCAGAGTCGGTAGCGAAACTTCATCCAAGTGAGCACCCGAGCTCGCGAGTAATCTTAGGGCGGCACTAAATGCACGAGATACCTCGTCTGATAGCCCGTCGGTGAGTTCACGAATTATCCCGACGCGAATCCCTCGCACTCCTCCTGCAAGGGCCGCCGTGAAGTCAGGCACCAGCTCTCGGCTGGAAGTGGAATCGCTCTCATCGAATCCTGCCATGACATTCAGCATGAGGGCGGCATCGCGCACGCTGCGTGTCATCGGACCAACGTGATCCATCGTGTACGCGAGGGGAATCATGCCGAAGCGGCTCACGCGCCCGTAGGTCGGCTTGAGCCCGACGCATCCGCATTGCGCCGCCGGTATCCTGATTGAACCCGAAGTGTCGGTGCCGATAGCGGCCGCGCACATCCCGGCGACCACCGCCACTGCAGACCCCGCACTCGAACCGCCGGGAAACCGCTCGAGATCATACGGATTACGGCACCTCTTGAGCAGTCCACCATATGCAAACTCATTGAGGTTCAACTTTCCAAGCAGAACCGCCCCTTGAGAGGCAAGCTTCGCCCAAGCAGTCGCGTCAAAATCAGGTCGAAAATCCGCAAGAACCTTCGAACCGCCGGTCGTAAGGATACCCTTGGTGTAGACGTTGTCCTTGAGTCCAAGCGGAACACCATGAAACGGTCCCCGCCAGATGCCGGCAGCGATCTCGCGGTCCGCACGAGCCGCGTCAGTGCGCGCTCGCTCCTGCGTGACGGTGATATAGGACCCCAACTTGCCATCGCGTTCTGAGATCCAATCGAGGTACGCCTCGGTCGCCTCGACCGATGAAATCTCGCGCGTGCGCAACCTTGAAGAAAGCGTCGCAACCTCGAAGGTCAAAACCTCTGCGAGCCCCGACACCGTCATCCTCGCGGCCTGGTCAGCCGTTCTGCCTCTGCGCAGACCAGACTGAAATCAAACGGAGGATCGATCGGAGCAAGATTACTCAACGCAATTAAATGCCAGGTTCTAATCGTCGCTTCGGCGCCCCGCGCGATTGTGTCGCAATCGGCCGCTGGCATCTGGTAGCCGAAAAAGGCGCCTGCGACCTGTTCGACCACTTCGCCTGATAACTTCGGACCCTTACCCCTCGGCGCGCGCGGCGGGCCGCCCTCCACATCCCCTGCAATTGCAGGTGCCACGCGGACGATGCCGGCAACGAGCGCGGATCCGCCGAGAAGCGACGCCCTCAACAGTTCCCTGCGCCCGATTCCGGCGTGTGGTTGACGGCCGCGAGCCGCGACGTTCCTCCCGCCAGTCGTTCCCATGACGAGGAACTTACATCCCCCGCCAGTCGCCTTATTGTAAAAAATTTCCTCGACCCGAGCGGGGTGCGCGATCGAGCAGGGTGAAGCCGGCAATGAGACTCCTCAGTTCCTTCATTGTACAGCCGGCGAAGGATTTGAATTCCCGGATCATATGCGCCTGGTCGTAATACCCGCAGTGCTGCGCCACACTCGCCCAATTGATTCGACAATCACTACGCGGCACTCGCAGGACTCTATTGAAACGAACAATTTCGGCCGTCGCTTTGGGTAGCACACCAACCTGCTCTCGGAATCCGGCGAGCAGCCGCTTGTGGTTCCAATCCAGATGATCGGCGAGCGAATCGATCGAGATTAAACCTCCAGCTCTGCGCAGCTCTCTCCAGGCCCATAGGACGCCGGGTGCAGAGATGCGAGCCGCCGCAAGGCGTTCAGCCATTACCGAGTCCATGATGTCGAATAGATCGTTCCATCCCAGCGGTTCGTGCACCCGTTCTTCGATACGCCGCGCGAGCACACCGTCAATCTCGTCCAGATCGATCCATCGATTCAAAAGCTGGTCCATTGCGACACCGAAAAGCCGGCGTGCGCCCGGGGGTGTAAGTCGTACAACCAGAAGATGCTTGGCCCCGGTGCTCCTGGTGACAAACGGCTTATCGTGAACGCCCATAGCTGCGACGCTGCGGAATTTCAGCGTGGCCCCGGGGCCGACTACGTCATGCGCAGCTCCGAGGTTCACAACCAACGCGGCCTCGCCCGACGGAAGATGCCGCTCGCCAGTCAGGCGCATGGCACTCCGCAGACCAACATACCCGATGACGTACTCGCGGAGTTGTGGATGGGGCCCGCGGCTGGCCATTTCCCAACGTCCGAAGGCGCACTCCTGGCGCGTGATGCGTGCCAACTCAGGCCGGTACGATTGAAATTCGACGGGCATGTCGTGGCCTCCAAGCGCAATAGGTTCGATTTCCGAGCCGCATCTTCCGGACGACGAATATCTCACAAGGGCGGGGCAGATCCGCATGGAAGGTCTCGCCGGACGGATCATTCCTGATTTCGAATTCCAACAGTCTCTGAACAAATCGAGAAGACCACGCCGCATCGGCCAGCCGCAACAGCGGGCAAGACTTCGCAGCCACGGACATATCGACGAATCACGCCAACGCGACGCGACGGCTCAAGGATCCCAAGTGGCTGATGCCGCCGCTACGCCGCCCATGATCGCGGCACCAGTGCGGCAAGGAATTTTACGAAATATGCGCGAGCGCCGCGCGCAGGCGGGCTACGGTGCGGGGCTTGCCGAGAACAGCGATCACCTCGTAGATGCCCGGGCTTACTGTCCCGCCGGTCAAGGCAACGCGGACGGGTTGCGCTAACTGGCCCAGCTTCATGTTGCAGCCGGTCAGAACGTGCTCGAAGCTGGATGCCACCGTCTGCTCCGAAAAGGGGCCGGTGATTGCGTCGATCTGATCCGTCAGCAGGCTCAACGGTTCCTTAATGTCCGGCCTAAGAAATTTCGCGGCTGCCTTGGGGTCAATGTCGATTTGCTCCTTCAGATAGAAGCCCGCGAAGTCGACCAGCTCTGCCAGGGTCTTGGCGCGCTCGCGCAACGTCGCAACCATCTTCTGAAGCCAATCGTCATCTCCAGGAACCGTGAGTCCGCGCTGCGCGATGAACGGTCTGACCTCGGCGGCGAGCTGGGCCAGGGGCCTTTCCTTCAGATAGTGAAAGTTGAGCCACAAGAGCTTTTCGGGATTGAAAACGCCGGCCGATTTGCCGCACCCTGCGAAATCGAAAAACTCGACCAACTCGGACTTGGAGAAAATCTCCTGATCACCGTGTGACCATCCCAGACGCGCCAGGTAATTGAGCACCGCCTCGGGGAAGTAACCGCCCTCCCGATAGGCGCGTACCGAGGTTGCGGCGTGACGTTTCGAGAGCGGAGCGCCGTCCGCGCCGAGAACCTGCGGCATGTGGGCGAATGCCGGCGGCGTAAACCCGAGCGCGTACGCCATCTGCATCTGGCGCGGAGTATTGGGAACGTGATCATCGCCCCGCACCACGTGGGTGATGCGAAAGTCGATGTCGTCGACGATCGACGCGAAGTTGTAAACCGGGCTCCCGTCGGAGCGGACAATGATCAAATCATCGAGGTCAGTGTTCTCGAAAACCAGCCTCCCCTTGACGAGGTCGTCGACCACGGTCTGCCCGGCTTCGGGCATCGCGAATCTGATCGTGTAGTTGCGTCCCACCGAGCGGTCCGGCAGCTGCAGATCGGCGGGAAAATCGCGCCCGCGGCACTTCCGATCGTAAATCGGCCGGCGCTTCTCCCTTTCCGCGGCTTCGCGCTTGGCATCCAGCTCTTCGGCGCTGCAGTAGCAAGGATACGCTTTTCGCTCGCGCAGCAGCTGCAACGCGCATTCGAGATGGCGCGTGACCCGGTTGGTCTGGAAATAGCCGGGGTCGGGCGGCCCCTCGTCCCATTCCATCGCCAGCCATTTGAGGTCCGTCAGGATTTCATTCAAGGAGTCCTCGGTCGACCGTTCCCGATCGGTATCATCGATCCTGAGGATGAATTTGCCGCCGTCGTGCCGGGCGAACAGATAGGCGAACAAGCCGGAGCGAACGTTACCGATGTGCAGCGAGCCGGTGGGACTCGGAGCAAAGCGCGTGCGAACCGTCACTGGCTACTCCCATTCAATCGTGGCCGGCGGCTTGGACGTGATGTCGTACACGACCCGATTGACACCCTTGGTCTCGTTGGTAATGCGCGAGGAAAGGCGGGCCAGCAAGTCGGGAGGCAGCCGCGCCCAGTCGGCCGTCATGCCATCCTGGGATTCGACCGCGCGGATTGCGATGGTGCTTTCGTAGCTGCGCCCATCTCCCATCACACCCACGCTCTTGAGGGGCAGCAGGACCGCGAAAGCCTGCCACAGCTTGGCGCCGAAACCATCGCGCGAGATTTCTTCCATTACGATCGTATCGGCGCGGCGCAAGAGATCGAGCCGCTCGCGGGTCACCTCGCCGACGATGCGCACCGCGAGACCGGGGCCGGGGAACGGTTCGCGGTCGAGGATTTCGGACGGCAACCCGAGCTCGCGCCCAAGCGTACGAACTTCGTCCTTGAAAAGCAGGCGCAGCGGCTCGATGAGTTCGAGCTTCATCCGCTCGGGTAAACCACCGACATTGTGATGGCTCTTGATGACCGCGGACGGTCCCTTGAACGAGACCGATTCGATGACGTCGGGATAGAGCGTGCCCTGCCCTAGGAATCGCGCGCCGCCGACTACTTCTTCGGACTCGAAAACATCGATAAAGGTGGCGCCGATGATCTTGCGCTTGGTCTCGGGTTCGAGCACCCCGGCAAGTCGCTCCAGAAAGAGAGCGGAAGCGTCAATTACCTTGAGGTCCACGCCGTGCTGACGAGCAAAGATTCGTTCCATGCGCTCGCGCTCGCCGGCGCGCGACAACCCGGTATCGACGAAAACGCATTTGAGGCGGGCACCGACGGCGCGATAAATGAGAGCTGCTGCCACCGCGGAATCGACCCCGCCGGAGAGCGCCATCAGCACCCGATCGGTGGCGCCGACCTGTGCGCGGATCTCGGCGGTCTTGGTCTGGACGAAATTCGCCATCGTCCAGTCGCCCGCTTCGCCGCAGACTTTGAGCACGAAATTGCGCAACACCTGTGCTCCGCATGGGGTGTGAACGACCTCGGGATGAAACTGAATCGCCCGCATGCGGCCGTCGCGGGTGCGGAATGCGGCAAACGGAGAGTGACCGCTGTGGGCGATGGGCTGCAACGAATCCGGCAGCGCTTCGACGCGATCGCCGTGACTCATCCAAACCCGGTGCTCTTTTCCGGCCAGGCCTTCGAACAGCAGGTCGGACTCGTCGATGGTCAGGGTCGCGGGACCATACTCGCGCGCCCGCGAGCTGACGCTCCTGGCGCCGAGGTGCTGCGCGATGATGTAGAGGCCATAGCAGATGCCAAGCACGGGGCACCCGAGCCGCAGCACCTCGTCGGAAAGGTCCGGCGCGTCCTCGTCATAGGTACTGGACGGGCCCCCGGAGAGGATGATGCCGCGCGGCTTGAGCGCGCGGATTTTCTCGACTGCGAAATCGAACGGGTGAATTTCGCAGTACACGTGGGCCTCCCGCACACGCCGCGCGATGAGCTGCGTGTACTGGCTGCCGAAATCAAGAATCAGGATCATTTCCCTTGAGGATTTAATATAGCGGAGGGTTTCGCGCGTACGAAATCCGACCCCGGGCGGGTTTCCACAATCATCGTCGCCGCACGCGCGCTTGCGGCGTGCGGGTGGTCGCACCGCGCGGCCCCACGAAAGTCCGCCCGGTCTTGTGGAACTCCAGGCGCAAAGGCGTACCGACTAGCTTAAGGGCGTTGCGATACCTCGTCTCCAGGAAGCGCATGTAGTGCGCAGGAATATCGCGCGCAAGATTGGAGAAGAAGCGCAAACGGGGCGGAGCGCTGGCGGTCTGCGTCACGTACATCAGGTTGAGGCGGCGGCCCGCGACCAGGGGCGGATCCATCGCGCCGACCGACTCGGCCAGAATTCGGTTCAGCAGGGCAGTTTGAAACGTCGCGCGCCACGAGTCTCCCGCTTTGGTTGCCGCGGGCACGATTTCGCCCACTCCGTCGCCGGTCTCCGCCGAGGTAAACACCATGGTGGCGAAGCCCAGGAAGGGAAACCGCGCGTGCGCCGCGCGGACAAACCCCGGGATCGTGCGTTCCTGCCTCGCCGCCGCATCCCACTTGTTGCAGACGATGACCATCGCGCGATCGCTGCTGTCCACCAGACGCGCCAGGCGCGCGTCCTGATCGGTGATTCCTTCGCTCGCATCAATAACCAGCAGGACGACGTCGGCACGGCGAATGGTCTCGATCGCTCGCCCGACCGAGTGGCGCTCCAACTCACCCTCGACACGGGTGGGCCGGCGGATACCGGCGGTATCAATCAACAGAACCTCGCGACCACCCGCGGTAAGGCGCACATCGACTGGGTCACGGGTGGTCCCGGGAGCCGCATCGACCAAGGCGCGATCAAAACCGGAGAGCCGGTTGAGCAGCGACGACTTTCCCACGTTCGGCCGTCCGATCAGCGCGACTTTCAAGTCGGGCAGCGACGCCGGCGCGGTCGCGGCGGTCGGGAGCCGCGTGACGATCTCATCCAGGAGCGTTTCGACGCCCAATCCATGCGTGGCGGAGACCGGGATGAGGCGTTGTGCGCCGGTTGCGTAAAATTCGCCGAGCCTGCTTTCCTGTCCGCCGGAATCGATCTTGTTGACGATGGTGACGAGCGGGCACCCGGTTTCGCGGACCAGGGTGAAAGCTTCCTTGTCGGATTCACTGAGGCCCAAGCGACCATCGAATACGAAGACCACGACGTCGGCCGCGCCCACCGCGGCGAGCGCCTCGGCCACCACCCGCTCGGACATCTGCTGGTGCCCGCCGAGTTCGAGACCACCGCTATCGATCACAGCGAATTCGCGGCCCGCGTGGGAAGCACGAGCGAAATTGAGATCGCGGGTGGTGCCGGGGATCGGGCTGGTAATGGCCCGTGCGCCTTTGACGACGCGGTTGAAGAGCGAGGACTTCCCGGCATTCGCGCGTCCCACCAACACCACGGTAGGCAAGCCGGCGGCCAACGCCCGTGCGGCGCGCGGTTCCCGGTCACCGGAGCTGGCAGAGCGGGGACGACTCATGTGCCGTACTCTGCGACTCGCCGCGGATCCCGAGTCCAGCCGGGTTCGACCTTGACCACCATGGTGAGAAAAACCCGGGTCTCGAAGAGATTCTCGAGCTCGAGTCGCGCCGCGGTTCCGATTTGCTTCAGGGTGCGGCCGCGGGCGCCGATCAGCATGGCCTTGTGCGAATCGCGTTCAACAATGACCAGCACCGATATGCTTTTCAGCCTGCGCTCGGGCTGGTCGACGAATTTCTCCACCCGCACCGCCGTGGAAAACGGAATTTCCTCGCGCATCGCGAGAAAGATCTTCTCCCGCACCAACTCCTCCGCGATCATTCGTTCGCTCTGATCGGTATATTGGTCCTCGGGCATCAGCGCCGGACCGACCGGAAGCATTTGCTTGACGGTCGCGACCAGTTCCTCGACGTTATCGCCCCGAAGCGCGCTCACCGGGACAATCTCAGCGTTGGGAAAATCACCATGCAGCTCTTCGATAAGCGGCAGCAGGTGGGGCCGCGGCACCAGATCGAGCTTGTTGATCACGATGATCAGCCGCGCCTTCAGCATATCCAGCTGCTGAAGCACCCCACGGTCCGCGGGGTCGATCGATTCGCCTGCCGCGATCACGCCCAGCACCACCTCACCTTCGGTCAGAGCGTGGCGGGCGACCTCGACCATCCTGCGGTTGAGTTCCTTGCTCGACTCATGAATTCCCGGGGTGTCGATGAGCACCAGCTGCGCGTCAGGATCAGTGCGGATACCGACAATGCGCCGGCGGGTGGTCTGGGGGCGCGGCGTGACGATCGCGACCTTCTGGCCGACCACGCGGTTCAGCAGCGTGGATTTGCCGACGTTGGAGCGCCCGCCCAGGACCACAAATCCCGCACGATGTTCAAGCGCGTCGGCCACGAATCTCCTGCCCTATTTGATCGAGCGCCTCGCGCGCGGCGGCCTGCTCGCTCTGCTTTTTGCTACCGCCGGTGCCGTTGCCGAATTCACGTCCCTCGATTCGGATGCGGGTGGTGAAGCGTTTGGCGTGATCGGGGCCTTCGGCCGACACCAGCTCATAGATCGGTTGGGTCCGAAAACGGCGATAGGCGAGCTCCTGGAGTTCGGTCTTGTAGTCGCGTTCCGCGGCGGGCCCGCCGATGTCGCCGGTGAACAGAAACTCCACCACCCGTTGCGCCGGTCCGATTCCGCCGTCCGAGTAGATCGCGCCGATGAGCGCTTCGAACGCGGCGGCGAGGATCGAAACCTTGTGGCGTCCCCCGCTCTTTTCCTCCCCCTTGCCGAGCCGCAGCATCGCTCCGATGTCCAGGGCTTGCGCTTTGAGAGCCAAGGTGCGCGCATTGACTATGGAAGCGCGCAGCTTGGAGAGGGGACCTTCCTTGGCCGCCGGAAACTGGCGCATCAGCAGGTCGGCGATCGCGAGATCCAGGACCGCGTCGCCGAGGAATTCCAGGCGCTCGTAGTGCGCATCCGAGCCGATGACCGCGCTCGGGTGCGTCAGCGCAACATCCAACATGTCGGGCTGGGAAAACGAATAGCCAATCGTGCGCTCGAGGCGCGAACGGGCACTCTCAGGCGGGGCCCTGAGCGTCAGCCCGGGGCTTCGCGCCTCGCTCCGCCCGAACAATCTGGCCAACCAATTGAGCGCCTTCGACAAGCGATGCGTGTACCTCGACTTCGTGATTTGTCAGGTCGTCGGGGCCAGTGGTCAAGACCCGCACGTAGTTGCGGCTGTAACCGGAGAGCATCCCGCGCCCGGTTCGTTCTTCAAGTAACACATTAAGTCTAGTCCAGCAAAAGCGCGCGGCAAACTGTGCCCGCTTAGCCTCGCCGAGCCGGCGCAGCACCTCGGCGCGGCGCTTGATCTCGGCCGCAGGGATCTGCTCCGCAAGCTTCGCTGCCGAGGTATTGGCCCGCACCGAGTACGGGAACACGTGAAGATAGGCGAGTGGCAGCGATTCGATGAATTCGCAGCACGCGTCGAAATGGCGCGCGGTTTCGCCCGGGAACCCGGCGATCAGGTCGGTGCCGATAGCTGCATCCGGCAGCGCAGCGAGCACCCGCTCCACCCGCTCACGAAAGTAGTTGCGATCGTAACGCCGGCGCATCGAGGTGAGGATCGCATCGACCCCGGACTGCAGCGGCAAGTGAAGGTGCGGGCAGAATTTGCGATTGCGCGCGAGCAGCTCGATTATTTCGTCACTCAGCTCTTCAGGATCGAGCGAGCTGATGCGAAGACGCCCGATGGGAGATCGTTCGGCCACCATCTCGAGCAGTTCGGCAAGGCTGACCTGCGGTACGAGGTCCTTGCCGTAGCCGCCCAGATGCACCCCCGAGAGGGTGACCTCCTTGAAGCCGCGCGCGGCCAGCTCGTCGATGGCGGCGACTACCCGGCGCGGTTCGACGCTGCGGGAGGTGCCACGCGAGATCGGTACGATGCAGAAGCTGCAGAACTGATCACATCCTTCCTGCAGTTTCAGGAAGGCACGGGTCTGCCCGGAAAGCGCGACCGCACCGACTTCTATAGGAGCGCGCGCCTTGCGCAGGTTGGTGACCATCACGCGCGCACTGGTCCCCGCAACCACCGCACGTTCGAGATCGTCCAGGCGCCCCAGACCGACCACCGCGTCGACTTCCCGCCGGCCGGCCAGCGCGTGAGGATTCGCCTGCGCAAAGCATCCGGTCATCACAACCTTGGCTTTGGGGTTGCGCCGCTTAGCCCGTCGCGCCAGTTTGAGACATTCCGAGTCGGCGCGATCGGTCACGGTGCAGGTGTTGATGACATAGACGTCGACCGCTTCGCCGAAATCGCGGCGTTCCAATCCGCGCGCGGCGAGGCGCGACTCGATAATCGCGGAGTCGTAGTGATTGACCTTGCAGCCCAGGGTGGCGAGTGCGAAGCGCATACCGTCACGCCTCCAGGGCCCGCTCGATGAATCCGCCGCCCAGCACTTCCTCGCCCCGGTAAAACACGCAGGCCTGACCGGGGGTAGCGGCGGGACCGCGCGTCAAAAACCGCACCTCCGCCCGACGCTCTGCGCCCAGCGCGAGCACCGCGGGTACCGAATTCTGGCGATAGCGAGTCTTCACCTCGACTTCAAGGCGACCCACGGTGCGGGACGCATCCACCAGGCTTACATCTCGGGCCAGCAACCCCGCGCAATACAGCTCTTCGCGCCGCCCGACTACCACGGTGCCGGTCTCGCCGTGAATCTCGCGCACGTACATCGGCTCGCTCGACGCAAAGCCGAGGCCCCGGCGCTGGCCTACCGTGAAGTGATGCACCCCGCGATGTGCGCCGAGCGCGGTACCGGCGCGATCGACGATTCGGCCGGGCCGGATGCGATCGCGACTGGTGGCACGTTCGACCAACCCCGCGTAGTCGCCGTCGGGAACGAAACAAATCTCCTGGCTCTCGGGCTTGTCCGCGTTGGCGAGCCCGAGCTGGCGGGCCCGCACTCGCACTTCGGCCTTGGTTATCGCACCGAGCGGAAACAGGGTCCGGGCGAGTTCGGCCTGAGTCAACGAAAAAAGAAAATACGACTGATCTTTGGTGCCGTCGCGGGCGCGCAGAAGATGAAACCGTCCGCCGAGATCACGCTCAGTCTGCGCATAATGGCCGGTCGCCACAAAATCGGCGCCAAGAGCGCGCGCCCGGCGCCACAACCGGTCGAACTTGATCTCGCGGTTGCACATCACGCAGGGATTCGGCGTCCGGCCGGCGAGGTATTCCGAAACGAAATTGCCGATCACGCGCGCGGCAAAATCTTCGCGCAGGTCGACAACATAGAATGGGAAGTCCAGGCGCTCGGCGACCCGCCGCGCATCCTCGAAATCCTCGTGTGAGCAGCAGGTCGCGCGCCGGCCCGCGGAATGCCCCGGCTCCGGCGCAAGACGCATCGCCACACCGACGACCTCATAGCCGGCTTCACGCAGCAACGCGGCAGCCACCGAGCTGTCGACACCACCGGACATGGCGACCAGCACCCGAGCACTCATGAGAGCGCCTCGCGCGCCGCGGCCGGTTCGGACTCCGAAACGCGACGCCAGACACGGATGATGGTTTCGGCCGCGCGCGCGACCTCCTGCGCGGTCGTGTTCCAGCCGAGGCTGAGGCGCAACGAACTGCGCGCTTCGCGGGCACTGCGGCCCATAGCGAGCAGCACGTGGGATGGTTCGACGGCGCCTGCGGCGCACGCCGAGCCCATCGAGACTTGGATTCCTTCGAGGTCCAGCGCGATGAGCATGCTTTCGCCGAGGACACCTGGAAAGGTCAGGTTCAGAGTGTTGGGAATGCGATCTTTGGGCGGTCCGTTGCATACGAGTCCGGGAATCTGCGCGGCCAGAAGCGAGAAGAGGCTCTGGGTCAGCGCGCCGAGCCGCGCGGCCTCCAAAGGAAGCGCGCGGACCGCGGCCTGGGCTGCGGCGCCAAAGGCCACAGCACCGAGCAGATTCGGAGTTCCCGCGCGTCGGGCATTTTCCTGGGGACCGCCCAGCAGCATCGGTGCGACCTGACAATCGTCCCGGATGAATAACGCCCCGCTCCCTGCGGGAGCGCCAAGCTTGTGCGCGCTCAAAGTCATCAGAGCGCAGCCGAGTGCGTCGACCTCGAGCGGAATCCGGCCCGCGGCCTGGGCTGCATCGAGATGGAAGAGCGCGCCCGCGCTTGCCGCGCGTCGCGCGATTTCGCCGAGGTCCTGAATCGTACCAACCTCGCCGTTGGCTAGTCCCAGGGTGACCAGCGCGGTGGTCTCGTCGATCGCCCCGGCAATAGCTTCGGGCGAAATCCGTCCTTCAGGATCGGGTGCAATTCGCACTACCTCAAAGCCGCGATTTTCGAGATTCACCAGGGGCGCGAGAATGGAAGAGTGCTCGATCGCAGAGGTAATCACCTTGCGCCGCGTGCTGAGCGCCCCCAGCGCACCCGCAATGGCGAAATTGTTTGATTCAGTACCGCCGCTTGTGAAGATAATCTCCGATGGACTCGCCGCGACCAAGGCCGCGACCTCGCTGCGCGCTTGCTCCAGTGCGCGGCGGGCACGCTGCCCGGCGCGATGAACCGCGGCCGGGTTACCCTCACCCTCCAAGAGCAAGGCATTGAGGGCGGCGATCGCTTCGGGTCTCAGGGTCGAGCCCGAGTTATGATCGAGATAAATGCGCATGTGAGTCTGAAAACTTCCCGGCGAAGGCTATAACCTATCGCACCGCGCCCTCCCGAAAAAGCCATTCCGGACGAAACTTAAAGCGATGCCTGAAGAATTATCCGCAGCAAATGTCGTCGTGGTTGGCGCCGGCGTGGTCGGCTGCAGTATCGCCTTTCATCTGGCGCAAGCGGGGGCCCGGGTGAGCGTGTTCGACAAGGGCGCTATCTGCGCGGGCATGTCGGCGCGGTCGGGCGCATTGGTGAGGATGCATTACACCTTCAAGCCGGAAGCCGAGCTGGCATGGAAGAGCCTGGGGTACTTCGAGAACTGGGGCGATGTGGTGGGCGGAAGTTGTGGGTTCGTGCGCACCGGTTTCGCGTTGATCGTCGCCGAGAAAAATGCCGACCGGCTCAGGCGCAACGTCGCGATGCTTAAGTCGATCGGGGTGGAGACCGAGGCAATCGAGCGCGGCGAACTTAAACGACTGGAGCCCGCAGCTTTCGTCGATGACGTCGCGCTGGCAGCACATGAGCCGCGCAGCGGCTATGCGGATCCGGTCGCCACGACAGAATCCTTCGCGGCCGCCGCGCGAGCGAGAGGCGCCGAGTTCAACCTTAACATGCCCATCTCGGCGCTCGCCCATGTGGGCGGACGATGCGTCGGCGCAACCGACGCATCCGGGAAGACCCACGAGGCGGATTTCGTCTGCCTGGCGGCGGGACCCTGGACCGATGACCTGCTGCTGCCGTTCGGGACCCGGATCGGGATCAAACCGGAGCGCGCCCAGATCGCGTTCTTTCGCAGGCCGCCGGCGCTCGTGCACGGCATCTGTATAGACACGATCACGGGCAGCTATTTGCGGCCGCACGGCAGCGATCTGACTCTGGTCGGTCTTGGGGCGCTCGATCCGGAAGAAGAAGCGAGTCCGGATTCCTTTCGCGAAACCAACGACCTGAGCTTTATCGAACTGGCCCGCCAGCGCCTGGCCAAACGCGTCCCCGCGCTCGCCCAGGCGTCTTACGCGCGCGGTCACGCCGGCATCTACGACGTGAGCCCCGACTCGCGCGCGGTCTTGGGCCAGGTACCGGGGGTAACCGGATTGTTCGTCGCGGCAGGTTTCAGCGGCACGGGTTTCAAGACCTCACCGGCGGTGGGGGCGGCGATGGCCGAATTAATCCTCTGTGCCAAGAGCGGCGCGATCGATCTATCGCCTTTCTCCTTCGAGCGGCTGACGAGCGGGCAGCTGATTCGTCCGGCGGACGAGTACACGCTGGGCGCGGATTTTGGGCATAGCCTGTAGTGGTTACGCGGAGAAATCAGAAGGGCCGTCAGTAATCGGACTAACCCTGACCGCTTCGCGAACCGGAAGGGCCGCGCCGAGGAGGCACCTTACGAAGCGTTGCCCCTCGCGAAGAGCCACGCATCACAGCTTGCAGCCAATTTTCTTTTCGGTGAAGCAAAAAATGCTGATGATCCAGCGCGCGGATAGGCCAAGGCGCGCGGGAATTCTGCTTTCGCGAGAGTGGATCGAAGCGCGCTTTCCTTCTTGCCTGCCGTTGCCCGCTTAAATGCCGTCGGTGCCCGCGCCACAGACCAGGGCACAAACCCTTTCGCCGCTGCCGGCGGGATAGCGACCCGCCAGAAGTGCCGCTACCGCGGCCGCGCCGCTTAGCTCTGCCGCGACCCCAAATTCAAACCATAACCAGCGTGCCGCCTCCCGCATCTGGTCGTCCGAGACCAGCACTACTTCGGCAACATGCTCCCGCACCAGGTCGAAGTTCAACTGTTCGGTGGCACGGGCGCCGAGGGTCCCGGCAGCGGTCGTGATTCGATCCAGTTCGACGATGCGGCCGGCGCTGAGACTACGGTACAGCGTGGGCGCGCCCTCGGGTTCGACGCCGATGATACGGAGGTCTGGTCTCAGCGCTCGGGCCGCGATCGCGGTGCCGGTGATGAGCCCTCCTCCTCCGATCGCGATCACCAGGGTATCGGTTTCGGGAGCGTCTTCGAGGACCTCAAGACCTACCGTGCCCTGGCCCGCGATCACCATCGGATCGGCGAAGGCGTGGATGTAGGTGAGGCCCTCGCTCCGTGCTGTGGCCAGTGCGATCCGATTGCTGTCGTCCCAGGAGTCGCCCTCCACAATCGTACGCGCGTTCCATTCCCTGAGTTTCTTAATCTTGGCGGCCGGCGTGGTGGTCGGCACATAGATCGTGGCCGGTACCCGCGCGACGTAGGCCGCATAAGCGACTCCCAGGCCGTGGTTTCCCCCGGAGGCCGTAATCAGACCTCGAATTGAGGTTCGGTCGGGCAGCGAAAAAAGTTTGTTCAGCGCGCCGCGCGGCTTGAACGACCCCACGACCTGCAGGCATTCGAGTTTCAGGTAAAG
>Ga0126378_10000617_pt1 | contig 25831 bp, 24 predicted proteins | sample PanSoiMetPlot_23_FD_92587 | JGI IMG/M metagenome (GOLD analysis project Ga0126378, IMG submission 92587) | Tropical forest soil microbial communities from Panama - MetaG Plot_23 | ecosystem: Environmental > Terrestrial > Soil > Tropical forest > Bulk soil | place: Panama | collected 2016-02-17
TAACTATTTAATTTAATAAAATAAATTAAATAGTTTAAATAGTTAAAAGTTTTGTTTTAAACATTTATTAATATTAATTATATTATTATTCTTAATATATAATATTATATTTAACATTATTTAAGAGAATATATTTTCTTAAATTAAACATTATTAACTAGAATTATAAAACATATGTATATTATAAAATATAATGGATGTTAAGTTACTAAATAAAGTAAAATTTCTAGCTAATTATTATAATAATTACTTTATTTAATCTCTGTCACAAATTAGAACTAAATTTAAAACCAAAATGGATCAATTATTTAATAATTATATTTACAAATTTAAACAAACGAATATAGAAAATAATTCTAAAATATTATTATTTCCAAATTTAAAGAATAATAAAATTTTTAATTCTAAACTAATTAATTCAATAAAATTAGATTTAATTTTAAAAGGATTAAATAAATATAATAATAATTTAATTTTATATTTATTTTCTTTGACTTCTAATTCTAATAATTCTATTATTTCGTTTAATAATTATTATACATCTAAAAATACTTTTTCACAGTCACAATTACAAGTATTACCTAGTTTTCTACAATATAATAATTTAATATTATTAAAAAAAGAATTAAATTCTTTTTTTAATAAAAAATTAAATGTTAATATAAATATTAAACAAGAAAAACAAGAAAATATAAAACTAAAAAATAATACAAAAAATAAACATTCTACATATTTAGAATTAATAAAAATAAATAATATAACAAATAAAAATAATAATTTTAATTTTGCTAGTTATATAAATTATACATTTAATAACAATATTAATTATAAAATGTATACAAAAATGAATGATTTTTTATACTATTCATTTTTATCTATGAATTGTTTAATTAGTAAACCTAATTTTGAATTAACAAATGATAAAGTAATTATATATTTATTTTATTATTTATTTAATTTTAAAACATTAAATAATAATAAAATTTTAAAATATATTTGTGATATTTTAAGTAAATTTTTTAAAAAACCTGTAGAATTAAATTTAGTAAGATTATATTATCCTTATAATGATAGTAATATTTTAGTAAATGTTTTATCATCATTAATTAATAGAATTAAACTTAGAATTATTATGAAAAATTTTTTTAAAAAAGCAATTATTAAAGTTCCAAATAAAACAAATAAAATTTTAATTAGAATTCCTTCGTTCATATCCGGTTTAAAATTAAAAATAGGAGGTAGATTAATGACTCATAGAATAGTTCCTAAAAAAACTGTCAAAATTATTAGAAAAGGAAATTTAACTAAAAATAATATTACTTTTTTAGATGAAGCTAGATATACAAATAAGAATAAAAGAGGAGCATTTACATTAAGTATTTCTTTAAAACATTATTTATTAAATAATAGATAAATTTTAACTATTAATAGGTTTTTATAACTTCATTTTTATTTCTAAACCGTAAATTAATGTTTACGGTAAAGTGTTTATTAATTGATTATTATAAATTAATTTTCTTTTTTGATTATTAATAATTAATGTATAAATTTCTTGTTTTATAGTTATATTATCTTTTGAGATATTTTTATCTCATTTATTTTGTAGTATTTCAAGTTTTAAATTTTTATAAATAAATCTTTTAAAGAATGAAAATGATATAAGATTCTTTAAACCTTTTACTCTTACAGATTCATATGTATAAGTTATACCTATTATATATTTATTCTGAAAAATACATTCCTTCTGATGTTCTTACAGGTGCAATAGTTATTACCCCTTCACCATTATTCAATTTATTATGATTTATAGAATTGGTATATTTAAATCTTCTAGTATTTATACTTCAATTTAAAATAATCCAAATACATTAAGATCAATTTTTATAATATACCTTCGAAATATATAGGATTTCTAACGGGCATATCAAAAGTTTCCATTTATTTTGGATAAAGTGATTAATATTATAATTATAAACATTTTATCCATAAGGTTTAAAAATATCAACTTTACCACCCTTTTTTTAATAAAATCATAGATTTATCCGTATATTAATAGTATTCTATATTCATCTTTATAAAAATTACTTCTATAAATTGCAAATGCTAACGATGATAATGTTGGATATTTATTCAACATTATTTATTTTAATTAATAAATATAAAAGTATTGAAATATAATACTATAATAACGTCATAAATATTTTAATGGATTATTATATTTATTTAAAAGATACAGAAAAACATTAAATTAAGCAAATATAATACAACTTATAATTATAAATCTAATATTGACAATTTATCATTATATATAAATTCATTATAACTAACAATTTAATTTTGTTTTATATGTGTGTATTGTTTGTTCATCTAATTTATTCATTATATAAGAATAATATTAAAGAATCGATAAAATTATTTAATAAGATAAAATATAATAAATATAATTATCAATAATTTAATTACATGAATCTTTTAAATAATTTATTAAATTATTATATTTATCATCAAATAAATGCATACTTAATTTAACAATATAATTATTAATTTCATATTTAGAAATAATTATATTATTAAAAAAGGAAACATATACATTACTATAATTACTTAATTTATATATCATTAATAAAATCAAATCATTAAATAAATAAGAAAATTTTAAACTATCTGTACTTAAATCTTGAATATGAGGCAATTTATAATATTATAAATAAACTAATTTTATAAACTTTATAAATTTTATAATTAAATTATATTTTGGAATAGTTTTCACTGGTAAGTTAAGACGATTGCTAATTGTTCGGGATTTTTATCTCTTAGGTGTTCAATTCACCTCTATTCCGTATTAAGAAAAATAAAACATTAATTATAAACTTTAAGATAAATTTTTAAAACTTATAAATTTAATAGATTATTTGACGTTTTATAATTAATTATAAAATATAAAATAATCTATAATTAAATTTACTAATAAAATATTAATATTTTATTAGTAAATTATATATGAATATTATTAATATTATTAATTAAAACTGCAGTTTATTTAATATAAAATATAATAATCATTAGAGTAAAATATATAATATAATAATACTAAAAGGGTATAAATGTAATAGTTAATAGATAAAAATATTACTGAATAATAAAAATTAATAATGCATTGGCTTTACTCTACTAATGCTAAAGAAATTGGTACTTTATATTTAATATTTTCAGTTTTTGCAGGTATGATAGGATCTGCTTTTTCTGTTTTAATAAGATTAGAATTAGCTTCTCCTGGAGTGCAATTTTTACAAGGAGATCATCAATTATTTAATGTAATAATAACAGCTCATGCTTTTATTATGATTTTCTTTATGGTTATGCCTGGATTAGTAGGTGGTTTTGGTAACTATTTATTACCTGTACAAATAGGAGCTCCAGATATGGCAAATAAAAATGAGATCCTAGGGATTAATAAAAAATATTATAGTAATAATTTTAGTAACCATTTAAAAGAATATTTAGCAGGTTTATTTGAAGGAGATGGACATATTTGAATTCAAAACCCTAGTGAAAAAAAGAAACATAATCCAAGATTTTGTATAACTTTTAGTATGAAAAATGAACCTTTAGCTAAAAAACTATTAAAAATATTAGAATCTGGATTTATAAGATATAAATTACAAGATAATGCTTGTGTTTTAGTAATTTCACCTGTTATAGGTTTAAAAAAAGTAGTTCATTTATTAAATGGTGAATTAAGAACATCAAAAATACATCAATTTCATAGATTGATAGATTGATTAAATAAAAATCATAATGCTAATATAATTAAATTACCTTTAAAAATGAATTCTATAGCTGAAGATGCTTGATTAAGTGGATTTATAGATTCAGATGGTAGTTTTTTTGTACAATATACTAAATTAGAGATGGGTGCGAAGAAAAGAAAAATATCTTGTAGATTAAGAATAGAACAAAGAATGTTAGACCCTGTAACTAATATTAGCTATTCAAAAGTTTTAAGAGATATAGCTAATTTTCTTCATTGTACTTTATTAACTAGAAAACAGAAATCTACAGGTAATGAATATTATAATTTAACTGCTTCAAGTAGAATATCTTTAAATATAATAATAAATTATTTAGATAAATATCCGCTATATTCAAGTAAATATTTAGATTATAAAGATTGAAAAGAAATAGTTTTATTGATATTTGAAAATAAACATTATACAGAAGAAGGTTTAAATAAGACATATTCTGTAAAAAAAAGTATGAATAGGCAAAGAACTTATTTTTCTTGAAATCACTTAAATAATTTACTATAGCTTATATTTTTAATCCCTAAATTAGGAAATGCCGTTAAAAAGTGTAAATTTTTTAATTATGACTTTGCTATATGCATGGAATCTCTCGATTTTGGAATTTAATTTCCAGTTAACAGATATATAGACACCTAATTGAATGTAAAGTTGTTATTTTCAACTGAATTAGTCGTAACACTTATATATATATGGGAGGAATGTGCAGGAAACCAACAAAATTTTAATAAAATATTAAAATTTTAAGTAGGATCCTCAGAGACTATACGCGAAGCTCATTATACTTATTATAATGATGAAGACATAGTCCGTTTAGGTAGAAAACTACTTAAGTTTAAAGATTTCCTAGATTAAATAATATTTCATTTTGGTTATTGCCACCTTCATTAATTTTATTATTACTTAGTTCTTTAGTAGAAAATGGTGCAGGTACAGGATGGACAGTTAAGGATAAGCTGTTCTATTACAGTAATGTAGTAATTAATAAACTTTACTTGATGCGAGAAACTCCTCTAATCGGAAATAACTACCTATTCCATACTTTAAATGGAGTGGTAAAAATGTTATTAACATGGGGACAATTCGCCAGGGTTAATAATATAACCCTTCAGAGACTAAACGTAGAGCATCCTTCTAAAATTACTTTAAATAAAACTAATAATATCACAACGCAAGTATTAAATCAAAATAAGGAACTATTTTATCAATGGTTAGTAGGATTTACAGATGGAGATGGAACGTTTTCTATAGTACATCAAAATGAAAAATGGTCTTTAACATTTAAATTATCCCAACACGAATATAATATGAGATTACTGTATTTTATTAAAACCCAATTAGGTATAGGTAATATAAATAAAGAAATGAAAACTAAGATGGTAAATTATTGAATTAGAGATAGAAAAAAACTAGTAGAAGTTATATTTCCTATATTCGATAATTACCTTTTATTAACTTCTAAATATTTTAATTATTTGATATTTAAAGAAGCTTATAAAATACTAGAAGATGTTAATTTAACTAAAACTCAAAGAAATGAATTAATGTTTAATTTAGTTAAAAGAGATCTTTCTAAAGATTATACTTCTCCTGCTTGAGAAATAGTTAACAACAAAGTATCTAGTACTAGCGAAGCTAATTTAGTAATGTCCAAAGCATGGTTAATAGGGTTTACTGAAGCAGAAGGAAGTTTTTATCTAGTGAATAAATCTAAAAATAGAATAGTTCACGGATTTGAAATAACTCAAAAATTAGATTTAATAGTTTTATCTGCTATTGGATACATTCTAGGTATTAAAACTAGTTCTAAAAAAACTTATCCCACAGTTGTTACTACAAACTCAAGAAGTATTGAAAATATTATAAAATACTTTCATAATACTATGAAAGGAATGAAATATTTTGAATTTAGAGTATGAGCTAGGTGTTACGTAAAACACAAAGGTGATTTTACTAGACTTAATGAAATCAGAAATAAAATTAAAAGCAGAAAATTAAGTACAACTATACTTAATAATAATTAATCTTTAACAATAAAAGATTAGGTTCAATAAATACTTCGTTTTAAAAATATTCAGGTAAATAAAATGAAAATATAAGAAGAAAATTTTAAAAGGATAAAATATGAATTAAATAATCTAACTAATCTGTTAATAGATTAATCTATTATATCATATAATACTATATAATTATATATAATTAATTAAGAAGAAGGGATTTAAATTTAACTAAAGAATAATTATTTTAAACAATAAAGTCTTAAATTTTATATCTTCTGTCTTATGGTTTACTCTTATGCATTTTATTATTTATCGTAATTTCATTATAAATTAATACTGAAGCTAATCTAAATACATTATAGATCGAGCATTTAATAATAATAAAATTATGTAGATGAAATTTTATTATAACTTATAGAAGTATTTAAAGGCTAAAATTTTAATAATTTTATTATTAATCCCTTGTTCTATATTAGCTTTAATTTATCTACCTATAAAATGAAGTAAAGGTTAAAATAAATAGAAAAAAATTAAAAATATGAAAAATCTATCACTAATTTTAGATAATTCTAAAAAAATTTCTATATTAAATAGACAAAATGATATTTATAAATTTTTTGGATATATTCACATTAATAATTTTGAAGTTAACATGACGGATATATTAAAAGATTTTATGATAATATTGAGTTTATTCCTTTTAATTTATATTTTTAATGTTTCCTTACGGTAAACCAATTGTAATTAATCATAATAAACTTATAAATCATTTTTCTTAGTATCCTTTAGATTTCTTAGATTCTCAAATAATTAAAATATAAAAAATACCGGATTAGTAAGCTGCTTTAGTTTTTGTTTGATTTTCTAATTATGATATAGAAAATATAAAAAGAATGGCTACTTCAATGAAAGATAAGTTATTAAGTAATATTGAAATAATTAATGAAAATGTTCATTTAGATTATAAAAATACTAAAAAAAAATTTGATAATAAAGTTAATATAGATTCAGAAATTTTCTTAATTATTAGTGCAGATTTTGAAAATCCTATTACAAAAACATCTAAAATTTTAAAACAAATTCGAATAATTAATATTAAAAGTTTTAATCTTCTAAATTAAAATACTTTTTAATATGATAACTGAGGCGTAAAATAAATGATATTATTAGTCAGAAGGATGAAGAAATAGTCCGATCTTTAGTGAAAATTAAAGAGTGTAATGATAGTGAATTTTTAGACTAAAATTCATGAGATTACCAACAAAATATTGTTATCCTCCATTAGCAAGTATTCAATCTCATTCAGGTGGTAGTGTAGATTTAGCCATTTTTAGTTTACACCTTGCTGGGGTATCTTCATTATTAGGTGCTATAAATTTTATTACTACTGTTCTTAATATGAGAACTAATGGAATGAGTTTACATAAATTACCTTTATTTGTATGAGCTATTTTCGTAACTGCTATATTATTGTTATTAGCTTTACCTGTTTTAGCCGGTAAATTTTGTATTGTGCCGGCTTTAAATCTGGCTATATGCTGGAAACACTTTCTTATTTTAATAGAGGAAAGTCAATCAGCAGGAAACTTAATTTATTTGAATATTTTAGGGATCCTCAGAGAATATACGCCAGAAATAGTCTGTTGTAATAGTATCTTGTTAAAACCTAGTAAAAATAGTAACTTTATAAGTTATTTAACTGGTTTAATTGAGGGTGATGGAACTATTATTGTACCTAAAACTGAAAGATCGCCTAAAGGTAAACTTAATTATCCTTCTATTCAAATAGTATTTCATAAAAAAGATTTACCTTTAGCATTACTAATACAAAAAAATTTAGGTTTTGGTTCCTTAATAAGTAAAAAAGGTGTAAATGCCTATGTTATATATGTTAACGATAAAAAAGGTATTTTAAATTTAGTTAATTTATTAAATGGTCAGATGAAAACACCTAAAGTTAATTCTCTTTATAATTTAATTGATTGGCTTAATAATAAAAATCCACAATTAAATTTAAGTAAATTGCCTTTAAATACTTTACCCTTAAGTAAAAATGCTTGGTTATCTGGTTTAATTGAATCAGATGGTCATTTTAATGTAAGAACTAGTTTTACAGGTAAGTATCCTAAAATTGAATGTAAATTTGAGTTAAGTCAAAGACAAAAAGATCATTTAGGTAATAGTAATGAACTATTTTTAAATATTATTGCTAAATTTTTAAATGTTTCTCTTAAAAGTTTTAGAGAAAATACATCACATCCTCAATATAGACTTAGAACTACAAATTTAAGTAGTAATTTAAAATTAATAAGTTACTTAAACGAATTTCCTTTATTTGGTTCTAAATACTTAGATTATAGAAATTGGGAGGAAATCCTTAACCAATTTAATCCCAGAATCAAATATTCTCAGGAAATTATAAATAATGTTTTATCTCTAAAAACAGAAATGAATGATAAGAGAACTGTTTTTACTTGGAATCATTTAAACAAATTTTACAACTTAGATTATTAAGATTTATTCCCAACTTCTATGTGAATAGAAGAGTATATACTCTAAATATTTTTTAAAAAATATTTTTAAGAATACAATTAAAAATAAAATATATTTTATTTTTAATGATATATGTAATTAGTATTCATGGGACGTAGTCTCGTATATCAAGATTTTTTTGGCAATAACAATGTTATTAACAGATAGAAATTTTAATACTAGTTTTTATGATCCAGCAGGAGGTGGTGATCCTATTTTATATCAACATCTTTTCTGGTTTTTTGGTCATCCTGAGGTTTATATTTTAATTATACCTGGATTTGGTATTGTTAGTCATATTGTATCTACATTTTCAGGAAAACCTATATTTGGTTATTTAGGAATGGTATACGCTATGTTTTCTATAGGTATATTAGGATTTTTAGTATGGAGCCATCATATGTTTAGTGTTGGTTTAGATGTAGATACTAGAGCTTATTTTACTGCTGCTACTATGGTTATTGCAGTACCTACAGGTATTAAAATATTTTCATGGATAGCTACTTTATATGGAGGTAGTTTAAGATATACTACACCTTTATTATTTACAATAGGATTTTTAGCTTTATTTACTATTGGTGGATTAACTGGAGTAATATTATCAAATGCTAGTTTAGATATAGCTTTACATGATACTTATTATGTAGTTGCTCAATTGGGCCCTAATAATTTTCATTATTATGCATTTGGCTATATGCTGGAAACTATGTTTTTAGGCTATTATCTACTATATAAATTCTTTATTTATCTTTTCAAAATAGATGCTAATAAAAGGAACTTTAACACCTATCTATCTTTATATAGTGAAAATGATAATAGACCTGTTACTAATTTTAGTACAAACATACAATCAGCAGAAAACTGTAAAGGATTCTCAGAGACTATACGCCAAATATCTGATTTTAAAAAAGGAAATATAAATAAAGAATTTTTAAATAGATTAGCAGGTATTATAGATGGGGATGGTAATTTTGACATTAGAAAAATCAATTCTAAATTAGTATTAAAAGCAATTAGAATTAAACTACATAACAGAGATATAAGAATTTTAAGTTACATTCAAAATAATTTACATTTAGGTAAAATTAGAAATGATAAAAATAAACCTTATTCTATTTGAATTATTAGTAAAAAAGAAGAAATGTATTTTTTAATTAATAATTTGAATGGTTTAATTAGACTTAAAGTTGAAGGGTTTAAAAAATCTTGTGAATATCTAAATATTGAATTTAAAGAAGCTAATTATAATATTGAACCATTTGATCCTTATTTTGCTGGATTAGTAGATACTGATGGAAGTATTATTTATAATTATGAAGGTAATAGAATTGAATGTAATTTAGAATTCAAATTTAATGTATATAGTAGTAAACTTAATTTAGATAATGTAATACCTTATTATAAACCTTCTGTTAGTCTTAGAAAATCTAATAATTCTATAACTTATAAATTTCAAACTGTTAAAGGTATGGTTTATTTATATGATTATTTTATGAAAAATAGATTATATTCAGATTTTAAATTTTACAGAATTTCTAAAATTAAACAGTTTATAATTATAAGAGATTATAAAAATGAACCTAAAGATTCTTTAGAATTTAAAAAATATTCTGAATTTATGTTAGATTGAATACAATATAAAAACCCAATTTGGCATAAAGTGCCTTTTGTTAATAAAATTAGATAAAGAGATAGTCCACTATTATATAAAATATAATATGCATTTCCATTATGTATTATCTATGGGTGCTGTTTTTGCTTTATTTGCTGGATTTTATTATTGGACACCAAAAATTGTTGGTAAAACATATAATGAAATGTTAGCTAAAATTCATTTCTGGACCTTATTTATTGGAGTTAATTTAACATTCTTTCCTCAACATTTTTTAGGATTAGCGGGTATGCCAAGAAGAATACCTGATTATCCTGATGCTTTCAGTGGATGGAATGCTATCTCTAGTTTTGGTTCTTTAGTATCTGTTATAGCTATTATTATATTTAGTTATATTATTTATGATATATTTGTTAATCAACCTTTAGCTTCTAATAATCCTTGGGCTGTTCCATCTTTCTTTACTTCTACTAAGTTATTTAATAATAATGTACAAAAAAATACTTCTACTACTTTAGAATGGGTTTTAGCTAGTCCTATTCCATTTCATGCTTTTAAAATGTTACCAGTTCAATCTTAAATAATAAAATCTTAAATAATAAATAATTTTTATTATTTATTATTTAAAATATAAAATATAATTGTTTTATTTTACAATATTTATTTAATAATTTAAATTTAATATAAATTATTGTAATAAATATTATATACTAATAGTAGTAATATAACAAAATTAAATATATAAGAATATTTAATATTATTTTATTAATAACTTAATCAATTATTTAATTAATCTACTTTTTTAAATTAACCCCTATTAAAATTAAAGTTAATTTTAATATTAATAAGTTTATAATATTAAATATAAATGGTATAATTGTATTTTATTAGTAAAAATAGTTTAATTTTATAAAATATATAAATAATATTTAATAATTTTAATATTATTAAATATCTTAAAACAAAGTTTTAAATTATATATTATGTTATAAATAATTTAATTATGTTTTAATTAAATTATAAAATATAATAGTTATAATAATTATTATAAGTATTATATTAATAATATAATATATTTTTGGAGAAAGATAGATTCGAACTATCATACTTGTAATGCAACTACAATTGATTACCATTATCAGATTTCCCCTTTTATTAATTCAATTAATTAATATATTTTATCTTTCCTTTTAATAAAAATTTTTAATTATTCAATGTTATTTATATTTAATAATATATTAATTAAATGTTAGATTATATTAATAATAATATATTATTATTAATATAATGATTTTTTTAATATGAACTTAATACTATAAATAATAAATTATTATATTTTATAAAGCTAAAGCAAATATAATTAAAAGAGTATTTATAAAGGTTATATTTTAAATAACATTTGTTATTTATATTTTATTAATAACAGTAGTTAAATATTAAGAAGGTTCAATTCCTTTGCTCTTTAGATTTTATTAATAATTATTAATAAAAGAATTGATTAAGATTATTAAACTAATATATTTTCTTTATAATAATTATATTAAATATTATAAATGAATATTTATATAATATTTAGATTATAATATTATTAATCTTTTTATAATATAAAGTTGAAAGTTTTCTAAAAATATTTATAATACTTTAAATAATTATATTAATATATTATAATAATAAATATTATTATTATAATTATTAAATAATAAAGGAAATATATTAAGATTAAAAAGAAATTAAATTAAAAAATTATGTTACAAAATATTTCTATTTTTAATACTATTTTTAATGATGCTCCAGAACCGTGGCAATTAAGTTTTCAAGATAGCGCTGCACCAGGTTTTACAGGACTAATTACACTACATAATACAATAGGTTTTTATTTAATTATAATTTGTTTTGGAGTTTTTTGGGTCTTAGCTTCTACTATTTATTATTTTAATTATAAAAATTCTCCTATAATTCATAAATATCTTAATCATGGTACTTTAATTGAATTAATTTGGACTATTTCACCAGCTTTAATTTTAATTGCTATAGCTTTTCCTAGTTTTAGATTACTTTATCTTCTAGATGAAGTAATATCACCTACTATAACTATAAAAATAGTAGGTCATCAATGGTATTGGTCATATGAATATTCAGATTTCGTAACTGAAAGTGGTGAATCTATTGATTTTGATTCTTATATGATACCAGAATCAGATTTAGAAATAGGTCAATTTAGATTATTAGATGTAGATAATAGAATGATTATTCCTGTGGATTGTCATATAAGATTAATAATAACAGGATCTGATGTACTTCACTCATTTGCTGTACCTTCATTAGGTTTAAAATTAGATGGTGTACCTGGTAGATTAAATCAAGTTTCTTTATTAGCTGAAAGAACAGGTACATTTTATGGACAATGTTCTGAAATTTGTGGTGTTTGGCATGGATTTATGCCTATTGTTGTAGAAGCTGTATCTATACAAGATTATTTAACTTGGGTTGATTCTATGTTATAATAAAAAAATTAAATTATTTATATTTTTAATATTAATAAAATTTAAATTTTAATCTGACTTAAAATTTTGATCCCCATATGATAATTTAGTTTATTAATTTATAGTTAATAGAATTATTATTTTAATTATCATGGGCAAATCATTGAAATTTATATAAAATCTAAGTTTATTAATAGTTTTAGTTATTGTTGTTGATTTATCTGAACTTAAATTTTATAATTCATATTATGAAAAATTGGATATATTAATTAGTTTCTAATGATTTACTAAAATATTTTTATTATTGATTAAAGTGCATTTTTATAAAACTTTTAGCACTTATGCTATTTTGTTTTAAATACTAAAAATAATCATTAAATAAATATCTTAAATTAAAAGTATATTTTGATAAAAATTTAATTTCGTAACCTTTTAATACAGCTTTCTTTAATAATTCACTGAAATAGATGCCTTTCCATTCATTTAATGGAAATATTAAACCTTGATTGATTTTATTATTTCTATGAAGTAGCATCGAATATTTAATATTATTAGGCGCTTTTATTTAGCTTCAAAGAACCCAAAATTAAATACTTTTATAACCAATTGCTATATTATTAATAGCATAATAAATTAAAGATAAATGGTTATATACTAATCTAAAATCTTCATTAAAATCTAATTTTTACTATTACTATATTTATTAATTAAAATTTGTTATGTAACATAAAATAATTACCATAATATAACTATTTTTTACCATAATATAACTATTTTTAGTGAATTATTTTATTTTAAATAAAACATTATTTTATTTTTATATTTAATTTGATTATTATTAATTTAAAATACTTAAAAGTAAAACTAAAAAATTTATAGTTTTATTATAGTTTTTATACTTGTAAATAATATTAAATTAAAACTATAAAACTATGTTAATTTAAATTAAACTTATATTAAAATTTTGATTTTAATAATATTTAAATAAGGAAGCAGAACTCGATAGGCGGAGTGTCTCCCTTTTAAGGAGAAAGTCTTGGTTCAAGTCCAAGTGTTTTCATTTATTTTTATTATACTAATAAAAGTTTTTGATTTCTATTAAGAATATAAAATCAAATTTTTATATTTTAAATAAAATTAAAATAAATTAATTAAAATAACAATAAGAGCAGGTGATCCGATTGGTAATGGTGGTTCTCTGTAAAAGAATTAGTTAAATACTAGAAAAGGTTCGATTCCTTTACTGCTCAAATTAATATTAAAACTAAACTTAATATTTAATATTTATAAAATATTAAATACTGTTGTAAATGTATTAAATATTAATACATTAATAATAGTTTATATATTATTAATTTAAAGACTGTAGCATAAAAGGTAATGCAATTCGTTCATAACGGATCTTATAAGGGTTCAATTCCCTTCTGTCTTATGTTTATTTTATATTTTATGTTATTCATTTATAAAATAATTATATAAGTTAAAATTTTATAATATACATTTAATACAATTAAAAGTAATAGAAGGGTATTTGGTCGAGTCTGGTTTATGGCGCTCGTCTTGAAAACGAGTACTTTAAAAAAGTCGTGAGTTCAAATCTCACAGTGCCCGTTTAAATTAATAATTATATTTCATTTAAAACAATGAAAATAAATTTATTATAATATTAAATATAATATGTATTATTTAATAAATAATATAAATAAATATATAAATTATATGATAAGTAAATAATAGTATAAGTAATGATTTTTATTAGTATCTTAATTTTAATAGTAGCTATTGCTATACCTTCCTTTAATATACAATTATCTTCAATTTTGTTCATTAGAATATCTTCTATAATATTTATTTATACTGGAGCATTAAGTTTTAATGCTTTATATATTCAGTCAATTGGATCAGGAATAGGAATCTATAGTGGATTATTCCATGTAACTATAATATCACAATTATTTGAAGTATTTTTATTATTAATTGGATCTTTAATATTAATATCATGGCCAATTAATAATAATATAAATCAAAATTTTAATATAAATAATAGTAGGGCAATTGGATATTCTTTAATAGTTTTATTTAGTACTTTAGGTGCTTCTTTGTTAGTATCTTCTAGTGATTTAATTTCAATGTATTTAAGTATAGAATTACAATCGTTTGGTTTATATATATTAGCTACATTATATAGAGATTCAGAATCTGCTACTTCAGCAGGTTTAAAATATTTCTTATTAGGAGGTTTATCTTCTTGTTTAATATTATTAGGAACCAGTATAATGTATACTTATACAGGTTTAACTCATTTTGAAAGTATTTATAATTTAATATCTGTATCTGATAATAATAATATAATACAAGGTTTAAGTTTAGGTTTAATTTTTATAATTATAGGTTTTCTATTTAAAATTGCTGCTGCACCTTTACATTATTGGGCTCCTGATGTTTATGATGATAGTCCTACTATAGTAACCATTTGGTTAACTATCATGCCAAAAATTTCTATTTTAGTTTTATTATTAGAATTACAAACACAAATAGGATTAATAGGTAATATTTCTTCTATTTATTTATCAACTTTACAAACAGTAATAGAATCTAATAATTCTATTCTATTATCTAATTTACCTATAAATAATATAAATGAAGAGTTATCCACTCTAGAAAGTATAAAATCAGAAATAAATTTTGAATATTTATATAAAAATACTATATATGTATTGAAATTATTATTATTAATAAGTTCATTATTATCTTTAATTATAGGAACAGTGGTTGGATTAGCTCAAACTAAAATAAAAAGATTATTAGCTTATAGTACTATATCTCATATTGGATTTATATTATTAGCTTTAGTTATAAATACTGAACAATCAATAGATTCATTCATTTTTTATATTATTCAATATTCAATTACTAATTTAAATACTTTTTTAATCATTATAGCTTTAGGTTATATTATACAAACATCTATTAGATCTATTTCTAGTATATCTTTAACCTCTTTACATACATACAAAGAGAATTTAAAATCAGAAATAGAAAAAATAAAATATAATAATAAATTAAATAATTTTCAAATAGAAACTATTAGTGATATAAGATTTATATCTGAATTTAAAAATCAATTTTTTTCTAATCCTCTATTAAGTTTAAATTTAAGTGTTTGTTTATTTTCTATGGCTGGTGTACCTCCTTTAATAGGTTTTTTTGCTAAACAATTTGTATTATATTCAGCAATACAAAATGGCTATTATTTTATTTCTATAGTTGCTATATTAGTTAGTGTAATAAGTGCTTCTTATTATTTAAAAATTATAAAAGTATTATGTACTGATATTTCTTTATATAATGAAATTATATCAAATAATAATACAAATACATCTTATTCAAATATTTTATTAAAAGAAGAACCAAAATTAAATTCTCTTTTTATTAATATTACAAATAAAGAAAAAAAACACGATTATAATAATTTAAATAAAAATAATATAATATTAAGTAATTTCCATAGTTTTACTATTTCTACTTTAACATTAACAATAATATTGTTTGTTCTGAAACCTTCTATAATATTAAATAGTACACAATTACTAGCTTTATCTTTATATCATTTTTAAAATGAATACTTTAATAGTATTTTTTATTTTTGTTCCTCTTTTAGCTTTTATTTTATTAGGTTTAAATGTTTTATTATCTACTCATCAACCTTCAGAAGCTAAGATTTCTCCTTATGAATGTGGATTCTCACCTATTCAAGGTCAAACTAGAACACATTTTCATGTGCATTTTTATTTAGTAGCTATGTTATTTTTAATATTTGATTTAGAAATATTATTATTATTTCCAATTGCAGTGACATTATACCAAGTTTCATATTTTGGATTTTCTGTAGCTATGATTTTTTTTATTGTTTTAACAATAGGATTTATATTAGAAATTGGATCTGGAGCTATTAAAATAACAAATTCAAATAAATAAATTAATTAATTAAGATTAATTAATTTTGACCCCTTCATTGAACAATTATAAATATTATAATTTTTATTATATAAAAATATTTTATTATTTTTAATATTAAAAACATTAAATTTATATCAATAAAATTATTTAATAAATCTTCATAATATGTATTATATTTTATATTTAAAATAATATATAACAAATATTTAAATATAATGATATTTAACGTTAAATTATTATATTAAAATAATAATTATTTATAAAATATTAAATGATTTATGAACAATATTTAATTTTTATAATTATTATTATAAAATCTTTAATAAACTATATTTTATAATAATAAATATAAATAATAGAGTTAAGTTTACAGATGGTTCTGTAGTAAACCTGCAAAGTTTAAAAATCTTAAGGTTCAATTCCTTCTTAACTCTAATTATAAGTTTAAATGTATTATTATTTAAACTTACAATTATAAATTGGTATTATTATATTTATAAATATAACTATAGTTTATATTATAAATATATTTTTACCTTATAATTTTTATATATTTATTTTTTGTAGTATATAAGTAATTATTTTGATAATATTTATGTATTATCTATATTATTTACAATTTATTAAGAGAGTTTTGGGTTTTAATAAATTTAAAAAACAAAAAGTTTTAAAATTTATTATTAATTTAAATATTTAGTATCTGTTTTTATTATTAAAATGTTTTTTATTAAGATTTTAATAAATGGGTAAACATAATTTAGGAAAAGTATTGAATAGAGTTATTGTTGGTTTAACTACATTTATTACAGAAGATAGTTATAGAAGATTATTAAGTAATGATAACCTGGATAAAGAATTAAGTAAACAATTATTGGACTCTAATAATCAATTGAATGAAATAATTAGATAATTAAATGATAAAGTTGTTAATGATCAGGTAGTAGTAGAAGAAAAATTAAAATCTATTGAATATGGTTTAAGTAGAATAAAAGATACGACTAATAATATTAATAATAATATAATATTAGATAATAATGAAATATTACAATATATTGAATGAAATAGATTATTTATTAGATAAAATGAATTTATTTAGAGTGTCTAATAGTTTATATGATAATTAATATATTACTTCATCTGATTTATTATTAAATATAACTTATAATGATATAATAAGTTCATTAAGTAATGATAATAAATTAATAGAAACGTTAATTAATATACTTAGCTATATACTATTAAATAGAGATATAAAATCCAGTTTAGCTATATTAATAGTAATTAAATATTATAATAATTTTAATTATAATAAAGTTAATGATATTAAAAATCTAATAAAACATTATTTTTAAATTTAATTTTTTGATAGATATTATAATAAATTTTATTAGTTTGATGTATTAATATATCTTATATTACATAATATAATATTTTATATAAAGGTAAAATCAGAGGTTTGAACTCTGAACATTGTCTCCACAAAACATTATTTTACCAATTAAACTAATTTTACCTCTTTTAAATTATTATTTATAATAATTTATAATACTAATAATTTAAAAGATAATATAATTTATAATTTATATATTATTATATAAGGAGTTAGCTGAGTGGTTTAGCAGTAAATTTACACTTTACAGACAGAGTTTCGATTACTCTACTTCTTAATTTAATATTAAATTAACGAGTGTGCCGAAATTGGTATCCGGGTGAATTTTAGGAATTCATGATTTTAATCTTAAGAGTTCAAGTCTCTTTACTCGTATTATATATAAATTATATAAGATTATTAGTATAAAATAAAAATATTTATATAAAAATACATAATAAGTTGTTTGTATTTTGTTAAAAATATAAACCAAATATAAATATATTATTTTAAATCTAATTAGATGTTATTAAATCATAATTAAATAAATAATTTATATTATTTACTTAAAATATACGAGTAATCAGATTTGAACTGATGATGTCTACTTGGAAGGTAGAAGCTATACCACTTAACTATACTCGTTTTAAAATTTATATTTAATATAAATTTTATTATACTTTTATAAAGAATAATTATTAGATAATAATTAAATATATAAATAATATTCTAAAAATATTTATTTAATATTATTATTTTTAGGGGATAATAAGTATATAAAATATATATTTATAAAAATTTAAGCTAATATTATTACAAAATTATAAAATTAAGATCTATTTTTTATACTTAATTTAGTAATATACATTCTTGTTACTTGTTGAAATGTAAATAAAGGTAAAATATATTTAGAAAATACATAAATTAAAGTAATTAAAGTTAAAAATGCAAAAGATAATTGATTTAAAAAATAAAAAGGTATTAGTTGTGGCATAATTAATATTCTATTTTAGTTATAGGTTATCATATTAGAACTATATCTCTATTTAATTAATATGTTAGGATTAATAATATTATACATTATTTTTATATTATATATTATAATATTATTAATTATCTAATTTATATTAGATCTATCTTTTAATTTAAGATTAAATTATATTAAAGGGGTTAAAAATATAAGTTAACTTTTATAAAGATGGTTACATAAAATCAATAAATATAATTTATTATATTCATAAAAATAATTATTAAAATGAATAACAAAATTCATTCAATAATTATTATTAATAATTATTGAGAATAATAATTAAAAATATAAAAATTTTAAATAAATATATTTATTTAAATAAATATGTTAAGATAAAATTGTAATTATTTGATAAAGTAAAATAATAGAGAATATATTGGAACTAATTACTAAAATTATTATTAAAAAAATCCAAAATTTATTACTTTTTTGCCACATATTGATAAAATTTACTAAGAATTTATTAATATAATTACCTAATGGATATTTATTCAATTTATCAAATTTAATATTACTACTTAAAGTAAATTTAATTATTAAAATAATTAGTAACATTATTAATAAATAGATATTAATAAAATTAAGTATTAAACTATTTGTTACATTTTCTAATATAAATTTAGTTATTGGATTTTCTGATTCTAATGGAGAATTAATGAAAAAATCTCTCCAATTTGGATTAATTTTTTATAATTCACTTATCACTTGACTTGTTTGTTCTCCTTTATTTGTTATTTCTAATGTATTTGTATTTATATAAAATTTTGTATTATATTTTATATTCTTCATTGAATTAGATATTCCAAAAAATTTGTCTAATAAACTTTTAATTTCTATATTATTTATATTACTTGCATATTTTATTCCTTCTAATTTAATTTCTAAAGGATCAGTTCCAATTGATAGATTAGAAATATTTTCAGTATTATTAGGTATACCTTTATTTACTATTTTATAACCAACAGTAAATACTGCTCCTGTACTTCCTATTAAACCAACCTTTGAGACAAAAATTAATAGGATGTTTTGTAATTAATGATGAAGCTATTCTAGCTCCAGCTATAAAAACACCTTAACTACCAAAATTGTCAAATATTATCTTAAAAAAGTCTCCACTTAAAATAATTTCACTATTATTTATTTTAGTTGTTAATGTTATATTTTCATCTAAATAAATTACATTTATTTGAACATAATAATTAATAATATAAATTATTATAAAATAAAGTATACTTATTATAATAATCTTTTCTTCTAGTAAATAATTAAATCTTTTTTATTATAAAGTTTTAAATTATTATTTAACCACACTATTTATGGGATAATAAATATTTTTATCTCATGTTAAAATTTTATATTTATTTTGTTATTGTTTATTATCCTTTTATATTATGTAATATTATATTTAATATTTTATTATATTTTTTTTTGTTGTTGGTAATTTTGTTTGTTTTGATATTTTTTTGATTTTGACTTGTTTACTTGTTTACTTATTTACTTATTTTATATAAATGCTATTTATTTAGTTTATAAGCATTATATTTTGTTCATATAATTTATTAATGATTTATTATAATGAGAAGTTCTAATTTAAAAACATATTTTAAAAATATAGGTAAGAGTTTAATTTATTTAATTACTTTAGATGGTTATATTAGAACAGTTAAAAATGATATGAAAAATAATCATATCGAAAAAGTATTAGGAGATACCATTAGAAAATCAGAAGAATTAGAAAGAAAATTAAATGATAAGGTTGAACATGAATTATTAACTAATGCTGAAGTAGAAACTAATTTAAGTAAAATTAAAGAATGTTTAGATTCTGTACAAGCTAATGTAAAAAATATAAGTGAAATAAAATCAAATAATGATAATAAAGATTTAATAGCTGAAAGTTGTGATAGTGTAAATGAATCTGCTAATAAAGCTAATACATTATTAGATAAAATATTAGATTTAATTAATGATAGTTCTACTTCTAATAGTAATAATTTTGATATCAATATATATAATATATTAAATGAATATAATAACTTTTTTAATTCTTTAACAAACTATTCAAAAAGGTGCTTTAGCTCATACCTTATTTTGTATTTTTATATTATGATGTTTATTTGATATTTTAGTTGCTTATTACAGTGATAAATTAATAACATACTTTAACTTATAAAATAAACATCCAATATTAGCTAAATATGTAAAATTAAGAAGAAAACTGCAAAGTTATTATATAAAATTTAACTTTATATTAATTATTATTGTATTATTTACATTATATGGAAATATTTGTGTATTATTATATACATTATAATGATAATATCTTATTAAATGTATAGTTAATGATAGTAATACTATTTAAAAATGATTTGATTAATATTAATAGAATAATTAATGATTTATTATTAAAGTACTAGTTGTATTAATCAATGTAGTAATTTAAAAAATTGTTTTATAAATAATATTTATATATCTTTATTAAATTCTATACAATAGGGTGTAATTACTCATCTATTTGTATTTTTTGTGTATTATAATGTATATGAAATATATTAAAAATATAATTAAGAATAATATTTCAAGTCAATTTAGATTTAATGGAAATAATTTAAAGAATTATGATATTGAGTTTAATAACAATATTACAGAACATTTACAATTAAGTAAAATAAATAATTATTTTAATTTATAAACAATATTATAATATTAAGTAGATAATATTATTTTAATTATTATAATTATTAGTAGTCCTTATCAGAATTGAACTGATACTAGTTACTTGAAGGGTAACTGTACAACCATTATACTAAAAGACCATTTAAAAATTTAATTATTAATTATTATATATTAAATAATTTAATATTAAAAAATAAAATATTTTTAATATTTTAATTATTAGAATAAAAATAAATAAAAATAAATAAAAACTATAATTAATAGCGAAACCAGGAATTGAACCTAAACTAACAGATCATGAGACTATTGTGCTACCGTTACACTATCTCGCTTTAAGTCTTAATTATTATTAAATTCTTAATTTCCTTTTAATAATAATTAAAACATTTTATTAATAAAATATATATAATAAAAGTATTTTTCAGAAATATTATTTATCTATTAGGCTATAATGTTTTAATCATTTTTATCTTACTATATTAAATATATATACTTAAATGATTTTTATTATTATTTTTACACTATCTTTGAAACAATAATTACGAACAAAGAGATTCGAACTCTTAAGGAATTATTTCCACTCCTGCTTAAGAGGAGATTGTTTACCAATTTCAACATGTTCGTTTTATTATGTACTTTTATTTTTTTCTTTATTTTAACATTAAAAATTTTTTATTTAAATTTATAATTTATAAATTTAATAAATAGGTATTAAAAGGATTCGAACCTTTGGATAAAAAGTATTAACAGTACTTCGCAATAACCACTCTGCCATAATACCTTATTATTAAATAAAAACTTGTTTAATATTTAAATATAATTATAATAAATGTTATTATATAATATTAATTATTAATTATAATTAATAATTAATAATTAATATGGTAGGCGCGACTTGAACACGCTAAGATCTCCCACCCAAAGGGAGCGACGAACCAGTTTGTCATCTACCATTAAAAAAATTTATATTTTTATTAAGGTTAAATATAATGATAAAAATATATTTATAAAATAAATTATAATATAAAGCAGTAATTTATATGGGGGGTTTAAATGATTTTATTTTACAGCGGCACTTTCCAGTACAGCTACCTTGCTATGACTTTTGAGATGTTACTTAAATGAATTAATTAAAACTAATTCAAAAAATAAAAGTGTTTTAATTCTTAATTGTTTTAATTGATTATTTAAATCTATTTTATAAAATAGATTTAAATAACTAATTACAATAAATAATAAATAAATTTAATATTATGTATTAAATATTGTTATAACTTATATTATTAATAAATTTTGTTTTAATTTCCTCCAATTTAAATTTCTTCCCAGCGACAGACAGTTAGTTCATCACGAATGCTATCTTCACCGTTGCGTTAATGATCAACGATTACTCGAAATTCCTTCTTCATGTGGCCGAATTGCAGACAACAATCCGTCTATAATTTAATAATTTAACTTTTTTTAATGATTAGCTCCTTATTATAAATTAGCATCATTTTGTAAAAATTTTTGTGGCACGTCGATAGCCCAGTTCATAAGGGCCATAAAGACTTGTCTTAGCCCTAAATGATATTTTATAAATATCATAAAATGTTAAGTATAAATTAACATAAAGGATTACGTCCGTTAACGGAGTTAACCTCACTTCTCACAGCACGGACTGACGACAGCCATGCAACACCTGTATAAATATATAATAAATATTTTTATATTTATATTATATACTTTTTTATTTTAAATCTTATTAATATAAAATTTAAAATAAGAAAATATGCAAGAACTGGTAAGGTTTTACGCGGATTATCGTATTAAATAACATGCTTCACTTCGTTTGCTTCGAGACCGACTAATTTTTTTGGTTTCAACTTTGCAGTTGTACTCGCAAGGCGGAATGGTTAACGTGTTAACATCATTATCAATTTATAAAAACTAGTAATTACCATTCATCGTTGACAGTGAAGGGTATTAGGGTACCTAATCCTATTTCCTATCCTCACCTTCGTTTATCAGCGTCAATCATTAGTAGAAAAATGCTTTCGCCATTATTATTCCCCTTAGTATTTACGGATGTCGCCCCTACTCTAAGTATTATTTTATATCTTCTATTTGATTCTAGCATAAAATTTAATTTTTTATTAATATTTCTAAATATTTTTATTATCATATAAAATATTAGAATATTATGATTATTTTTATGCGGCCTACAAACCCTTTACGCCTGATAAGGACGACTAACGTTTGTGTTTCTGGCCTTACCGAGTCTTCTGGCACCAGATTTGGACAACACTAATAGTAAGATTTTATCATTATTTTTTCTTACGTTATCACTTATTTATATTCATTAAGTGATTTCAGTTAGCTAGTTCACTCTTGCGAGCATTGACTAAGATTATTGACTGCTGGTAATATGTATTACTAGGGATATTTCATTCCCAATGTGGCTATTTGTTCTATCAAACTTAGCTTTCGATCATTGGCTAGGTAGGCCTTTACCTTACCTACTACCTAAACGAAATAAATAGAATCTTATAATAGAAAATTTCTTTTATTATTATACACTATTTATGTGAATTATAAGGTATCTTATTTATTATACTCACCTTTACACCTTTTATTTATAATTAATAATATTATCTTTCTTTAATTTAACATTAATTCATAAAATAATATTATTTATTATTTTATAAAAATGATTTGCATGTCTCAAAACTACTGAAAAACGTTCAATCGGAACCAAAATTAAATTCTTTCTATATTAGACTTATAATTATAAGTCGTATTATATTTGCTTAATACAATGTTTATTTCCATTAAAATATTTTTGATGTTATTACAATATTATCATCGATACTTTTATATTAAATAAATATTATATTATTTTTATTAAATATTAATTTAAATTTATTATTATTTATTTTAAAATAAAATTTTTAGTTCTAGATTAAATCATTTCATAATTTTAAAGAAAAATATATATAATTTAGGTATTATATAAAATTTTATTTTAAAATTTTGGTCACGCCTTTATGAGGGTAGAACTATGAGAATATACTACTGTTTTTGGATTTGTCTTTTTTTAATTATTTTAATTTATTAATTTTAATATTTCCATAATTTATATATATTTAGAAGATATAAATTATAATGACTCTTTTCTATTAATTTTATAAATAATAAAATATAAATATTCAATATATGAAGTTACAAGATTAGTTAATATAATTAAATATTGTGATGATAATAATAAACAATTGCGAATTAATTAATTTAATATAGAAAATATATTTAAGTTTGAAAATTATAAAGTTGAAATTGAAAGTATTCAATTAATGATATATTCTTTATCATCAAATGATCAAACAGTAGAATTTTATGGATTATATAATGGTAAAAATAAAAGGAGATAATATCTCCTTTTATTTCTACTATTACGGATAAAATATTGAATATTTTGATATAATGATATTATAATAATAAATAATTTGATAAATGATTTTATAAATAAACCTTTAACTAATATACCAGGTATATTTAAATGTTTACCTAATCTTCCTTTAAATAATGATAATCTTTACCTTATTTACCTTCAAATTTATTACTTATTTCTTTTAGAACAGAATTAACAGGAAGTGCATATAATGATATTAATGTTCATGTAGATTCATTATTACCTTATTTTAGTTGTAGTTCTGTAATACTATTTATTTTAATCTGGTATGATATATAAATAGTATTATTAAAATAAATTATATTTCACAGAAGAAAATAATTTAAACTGAAATACAGAAAATCATCAGTATTTAGTAAATTTTATTTATTATATTTTATAAAACTTAATTCTTATTAAAATTAAAAATTAATTTTAATCATTAAATTTAAAATTAAATTTAAAATAATTTAAATTACTTTAAAATACAATAAATTATAAAACTGAGTTGACCAGATTCGAACTGATATTAATCATTACCAAAAAATGGTGTTTTTCCAATTAAACTACAACTCAATAATAAATTATATTATAAATTATATAAATATACACAAATTTATTATATAATTATGCCAAAAATTGGAATTGAACCAATATTTAAATCTTACAAGGAATTTGTTTTAACCTTTTAAACTATTTTGGCTTTATATTTTAATTATATTATTAATGTATCAATAAAATTTTATACCTAGGGAAAGAATCGAACTTACGTCTCTATATCTTCAGAATAGTGCTTTTACCAATAAGCTACCAAGGTCATTTTATGTTTTAATTATTAAAATTAAAATTAATAATATTTTATTTATATTATTAATTTTAATAATTGATATGTTTATTCTTTTATACATTTATATTTTAATAATAAATATAATAATAATA
>Ga0126378_10000618_pt1 | contig 25804 bp, 20 predicted proteins | sample PanSoiMetPlot_23_FD_92587 | JGI IMG/M metagenome (GOLD analysis project Ga0126378, IMG submission 92587) | Tropical forest soil microbial communities from Panama - MetaG Plot_23 | ecosystem: Environmental > Terrestrial > Soil > Tropical forest > Bulk soil | place: Panama | collected 2016-02-17
CGTCCTTGCGAATAGCAACGCGGACCAAACGAGTCGGGCACACGGGAGGTACACGGCGGAAGGCGCGCGTGTAATTCCTTTCACATCAAGAAGAAAGAATGGTGCCCGGGGTGGGAGTCGAACCCACATGAGGAAAAATCCCCGGAGGATTTTAAGTCCTCAGCGTCTGCCATTCCGCCACCCGGGCATCGGGCAGAAGAACAAAATTAACATGTGGGAGGGGCATGCTCAAATCAAATAGAAATTGCAAGATAGAAAAGGGAAAATGGAAAAGGGAAAATGGAAGAAAAGAAGACCCCTCGCTGCGCAGGTGCATTTCGAGCAGTTTGACGCTTCGAAGAATCTCCCTTTTGCCGACAATACCTTTGATGCGATCTTCTCGTATGATGTCTTGTGCCACCTTCCGGGACGGCCCGGAGTCTTGTGCGAAATGTTTCGCATTCTGAAGCCGGGCGGACGAATGCTGTTCAGTGACGCGGCGGAATGCTTTCCCACGAAGAAATCGCCACGCGGAGCTCGATTGGCTTTTACGTGTACAGCCCGCCGGGAGAGATGGAACGACTGATTGAGCGAGCCGGGTTCCGGCTGATTCGTGTAACCGACACAACCGAGAGTGCGGCCCGAATCGCAAAGCAGTGGCATCAGGAACGGGAGAAAAGGAAGACGCAACTCGTCAACGTCGAAGGCGACCGCAACTTCGAAGGGTTGCAACGTTTCCCGTCCTGCGTACATAGCTTGACGGCCAAGCGTCGTCTGCTGCGGTATCTGTACCTTGTGGACAAGCGCCGCTGCGGGTCTGTCAGTGAGCATCGCAAAGTTTGTCCAATTCATTACCGAAACTTTTTTAATGTGGAATACATTTGGTAATCATGCAGAACCGAAAAGCAGATCCCTCGCTTCGCCTGCCGCGGCAGGCAGGCCTCACCGCATTCGCGCCAACTTTTGCGTCCGCTTAGCGGGGGCAAGCGACTGGATTCCCTGCGACTTCACTCAGGGCAGGCGGGATGACCAGTTTGGCTAGGCGCGCACTCAAATCAAATAGAAAATAGCGTAGAGGGTCAGTTGTCTGGAGCGTCGGGATCAGCTACCCAGCCTTTTTCTTTCGCCGCTACGGCACTGGTGTCGGCCGGCCCTACTCCGGGTGCGTCAAATGGAGATAGGTTATTCCTTGTCTCCGGCGTCCTAAATTTGCGGGCGCTTGCCCAGTCTCCGGTCCAGATTGAAAGCAGCGCTGATCAATGCGAGATGGGTGAAGGCCTGCGGAAAATTGCCGAGTGCCTCGCCCTGAGACCCTGTTTGCTCGGCGTAAAGCCCAAGGTGGTTGGCATAACCCAGCATACGCTCAAAGAGGAGCATGGCTTGATCAAGTTTCTTCGGATTGGCCTGACTAGCGCGGGTCAGGGCCTCCACAAGCCAAAAGGAGCACATGTTGAACGTCCCTTCCTCGCCTGGAAGTCCATCAATTCGGGGGTCTGGAGGGTAGCGGTGCACGAGACTGTCGCTTACGAGACCACGCTGGCTTGGGCTCTTGAGAATAGCGTCTATTGTGCTGAGCATCCGCGGATCGTTCGGTGCCATAAAGAAAACCAGAGGCATAAACAGAAGCGAAGCATCCAGGTCGTCGCTCCCATAGAATTGGGTAAACGCGCGACGCTTCTCATTCCAGCCGCGCGTCATTACCTCCTCATAGATGCGATCCCGCTCCTGGATCCACCTCGCTCGGTTTGCAGGCAAGGCACGCTTGTCCGCCAAACGCACGCCCCGATCCAGAGCAACCCAGTTCATGACCTTTGAGAAAACAAAGTGCTCTTCGCGATTGCGCATCTCCCACAGACCCGCATCGGGACGCTGCCAGTTTTCGCAGATCCAATCCAGCCGGCGGCGAATTCTTACCCACGGATCGTAGGCGATGGGGCTCACGTACTTGTTGTATAGATAAAACGCATCCATGAATTCGCCATAAACATCAAACTGAAACTGCGACACGGCGTCGTTGCCGATGCGTACTGGGCGAGACCCACGGTAGCCTTCCCAGCAATCCAAGGTCTGTTCGGTAATCTGGCAGTCACCGTGGATTGTGAAAAGTATCGGAACAGGCTCATTCGCGCGCAGGTGTTTGGATGCGTAGTTCTCGATCCAATTCATGAACGCTCCTGCCTCTTCGCGGAAGCCAATCCGGAGGAACGCGTAAACTGTGAAAGCCGCGTCCCTTACCCAGGTGTAGCGATAATCCCAGTTGCGAGTGCCGCCAATAACCTCCGGCAAGCTGGTAGTCGGAGCGGCGATAATCGCTCCAGTCGGGTCGAAGGTGAGAAGTTTCAGGACCAATGCCGACCTCTCGACGTGCTCCCGCCATCTCCCCTGATAGGTGCAGGACGAAAGCCAGTTGCGCCAGAACTTCAGAGTTGTCTGGATGAGCTCCTCGGCTTCCATTTCAGGCGGAGGACAAAGAACGCAGCTATCGGCCCTCAGAATGAAGACTTGCGATTTCCCTTCCTCAAGGACAAACTCGGCGGTCACACCGCCGCGACCGTCATGCTTCAGGGGCACAGCGGTGGAAAGAGTGAAGGTCGAGCTTCCGGCATTGAAACTCGCGCCGTTGGCGTCCAACCGAGTCTCATGGCTCTCACGTCCGTAGCCCAAGGCGGGGCGGCAAGAGACCAAGACGCGCACAGTACCTTTGACGCAGTGGATTCGCCGACAAAGATGCCCATTCCAGGGCGACTCGGCGGGAAGCCCTACCGGCATGAAGTCTTCCAGTTCTGCGATTCCATCTGGAAGCAAGAATCGCGTCACCAGGATGTTTGTGGAGGGCCAATAGAACTGTTTGTTCCGCACGTGATTGCCGACCGGGCAAACTTGAAAGCGACCTCCTTTGTTCTCGTCCAAAATTGCGCCAAAGATGCTTGGGGAGTCGAAATGGGGATAGCAATACCAATCGATTGACCCGTCCATGCCGACCAAGGCGGCGGTACGCATGTTACCGATGATCCCGTAGTTCTCGATGGGTTGATAAGACATCGGGATATCCTTCTATTAACAGCGCGGCCTCGCAGTCACCTTACCCCTTTCCCGCAGGTCCCAGGATCGTGCGGCAAAGGCAGTTGCTCAATGCGATTTGCTTACTTCCTATGCGATTACGAAAGCCACAGGATAGTACCTGACTGTTGTGGTCAAGGGTATGCCATTGGCAGAATCGCGACGTCAAGTCGAATGCGCTTGCTCTTAGACTTCGAGAGCCGCTGAACGATACGATGAAGGCATGTTCAAGCAGCTGAAATATGGTTGGAATACATTTTTAATCTTCCAGTTCAGACCGTAGGGATGGTGCGTGCCCACTTAGCGGCGCCAGCGATTTTGTCGTAAAATCCCTTCACCCGCCCCGCATGCTGGGGCATCTAAAAAGTGTTTTGCGAACTGCGGGCGCTGCCCTGCCTGCAAACAGGAGCGACAGTGAGTCAGGTAAAGAGTCAGGTGGACATCGATCTGCTGAGCATCAATACCATTCGAACGCTGGCGATCGACGCGGTGCAGCAAGCCAATTCCGGGCACCCGGGCGCGCCGATGGGGCTGGCGCCGGTGGTCTACGAACTTTGGCAGAAGTATTTACGCTATGACCCCGCAGACCCAACGTGGCCGAACCGTGACCGGTTCGTGCTTTCGGCGGGACATGCTTCCATGCTGGTGTACGCGACGCTGCATTTGGCGGGCGTGCGTTTGGTGAATTCGAAGGGCGAAGTCACAAGCGAGCTTTCGGTTCCGATGGAGGAGATCAAGCGGTTTCGCCAGATTGACAGCCGAACGCCGGGGCATCCGGAATCTCATCTCACCACGGGCGTGGAGACTACGACTGGGCCGCTGGGGCAAGGCGCGGGAAACAGCGTGGGTATGGCGATTGCGAGCAAATGGCTCGGAGAGAATTACAACAAGCCGGGCTTCGAGATTTTTGATTTCAACGTGTACACGGTTTGTGGCGATGGCGACATGATGGAAGGCGTGTGCTGCGAAGCGGCGTCGCTCGCTGGTCACCTGAAGCTTTCAAATCTTTGCTGGATTTACGACAACAACCGCGTGACGCTGGACGGTCCGGCGGAATGGTCGTTTAGCGAAGACGTGGCGAAGCGTTTTGCGGGGTATGGATGGAATGTCACGCATGTGACGGACGCAAACGACCTCGAAATGCTGGGGCGCGCGTATGAGAATTTCCTGAAGACCAACGACCGGCCGACGCTAATCATTGTGAACAGCCACATCGGGTACGGCTCGCCGCACAAACAGGATTCGTACGAAGCGCATGGCGAGCCGCTAGGCGAGGCGGAAGTCAAGCTGGTGAAAAAGAATTACGGCTGGCCGGAAGACGCAAAGTTTCTCGTGCCCGACGGCGTGTACGATCAGCTCAAGAATGGTGTGGGCAAGCGCGGCGCGCAGGCGCATGCGGCGTGGCAAGTCAAATTCGATGCGTACAAGAAGCAGTTTCCGCAGCAAGCCGAGCAGGTCGGGCGCATGCTGACGGGGAGGTTGCCGGAAGGATGGGACAAGGACTTGCCGAGCTTTCCGGCGGATCCGAAAGGCATCGGGACGCGGGAATCTTCGGGAAAAACGCTGAACGTGCTGGCGAAAAACATCCCGTGGCTGATTGGCGGGTCGGCGGACCTGGCGAAATCCAACAAAACAAACCTGACGTTTGATGGCGCGGGGGATTTCTATCCGAACGAGTATCGCGGACGGAACGTTCACTTTGGCGTGCGCGAACACGCTATGGGCGCGATCGTGAATGGAATGACGCTTTCGAAACTGCGCAGCTTTAGCGCGACGTTTTTCAATTTTAGCGATTACATGCGTCCCGCCATGCGACTGGGCGCGTTGATGGAAATTCCCGCAATTTACATCTTTACCCACGACTCCGTCGGAGTCGGGGAGGATGGTCCGACGCATCAGCCGATCGAGCAACTGGCATCGTTACGCGCCATGCCGAATATGCTGATTCTGCGGCCGGGCGATGCGAATGAAGTGGTGGAAGCGTACAAGGTGATTTTGCAGCACAAGCATGGGCCGAGCACTATGGTGCTGACGCGGCAGGCCGTGCCGACGCTCGATCGGACGAAGTATGCGGCGTCGTCGGGCGTCGCGAAAGGCGGGTACGTTTTGGCCGATGCTGCTGGCGGGAAGCCGGACGTAATTCTGATGGCCAGCGGCAGTGAGCTGTCGCTTTGCGTCGACGCCTACGAAAAGCTCAAGGCGGAAGGCGTCAAGGCGCGAGTTGTGAGCATGCCTTCGTGGGAGCTGTTCGAGCAGCAAGATGCCGCGTACAAGGCGAGCGTCCTTCCGCCTGAAGTGACCGCGCGCGTCGCAGCGGAGATGGCGTCGCCGTTTGGCTGGGAGCGGTACACTGGACCGAAGGGCAAGATTCTTGGCATGCGTCGTTTTGGCGCGTCGGCGCCTCTGAAGGATCTGCTAAAGAAATTCGGTTTTAGCGCGGACAGTGTGGTTGCCGCCGCCAAGGAAGCGTTGGGGAAGTGAGCCAGAGATGAAGCTGGTGATTGGGTCGGATCACGCGGGCTTTGCCCTCAAGGTTGCGATGGGCGATTTTTTGCGCTCGCTCGGACACGAGGTGCTGGACGTCGGCGCGTTCAATGAAAATCCGTCGGACTATCCAGATTTTGCGGAAGCCGTGGGCCGCGCGGTGCTTCACGGAAAAGCGGAGCGAGGTGTGCTGATTTGTGGCAGTGGCGTGGGGGCCAGCGTCGCGGCGAACAAAATGATGGGCATCCGCGCGGGAATGTGTCACGACACGTACTCGGCGCATCAGGGAGTGGAGCATGATGACATCAACGTGCTCGTGCTCGGCTCGCGTGTGGTTGGCGTCAAACTTGCCGAAGATCTGGTGAAGGCTTTCCTGGGCGCAAAATTCACAAAAGAAGAGCGCCACGTGCGGCGGCTTGGAAAAGTCAAGGCGCTCGAAGCAAAATTCGGAGCGGGCGCGAAGGTCAAGGTATAAGAATTCCGAGCTTGGAGCGCACGCCCTCCCAAGGCGTACAATAGAATTTCAGAGGTGTTTTTCGGGCTCAAGGAGAACGATATGACGACGACAACCACACTTCCCAATATTGCCAACCGAGAAGGCACGAATCCGCTCAAAGGTTTGCTGGCGTACAGCCAATCGCCGTGGATGGATTACGTGCGCCGAGATTTGCTCACTAGCGGGCAGTTGAAAAAATATATTGATAACGACGGGCTGCGCGGGATGACCTCCAATCCAGCGATCTTCGAGAAAGCCATCGTTGGCAGCAATCTTTACGCAGATATCCTGAATTCCCCCGAATTGAAAAATCTCGACGCTAATGGCGTGTTCGAGAAAATCGCGTTTCGCGACATTCAAGATGCGTGCGACATTTTCCGGCCGGTTTATGAGGAGACAAATCGGCGCGACGGTTATGTCAGCATTGAGGTTTCGCCCTTTCTAGGCTACGACACCAAAGCGACGATCGTGGAGGCGCACCGATTGTGGAAAGGGGTGAACCGTCCGAACGTCATGATCAAGATTCCGGGGACGCCGGAAGGGCTTCCAGCGATTCGCCAGTGTCTCGAAGAGGGCATCAATATCAACATCACGCTGCTCTTTGCGCAGTCCGCCTACGAAGAGGTTGCGGAAGCCTTTCTTTCCGGACTCGAAGCGCGCGCCAAGAAGGGCCAGGACCTCAGCCACATTGCCAGCGTGGCGAGTTTCTTCGTCAGCCGCATTGACACCCTGGTTGATAGCACCGTCGATGAAAAGCTCAAGGCTGCGGCTGACGCCGCACAAAAGGATTTGCTTGAGAGCTTGCGCGGGAAGGTGGCGATTGCCAACGCGCGGCTGACTTACAAGAAGTATCAGGAACTGTTTGGCGGACCGAGGTGGCGAGCTCTTGCGGCCAAAGGTGCGCAAACGCAGCGGTTGCTGTGGGCCAGCACAAGCACGAAGAATCCCAAGTACCGTGACGTTCTTTATGTCGAGGAGCTCATCGGCGCCGACACCGTGGATACGATTCCTCCGGCAACATTCGACGCCTTCCGCGATCATGGCAAGTTGCGTCCCAGCCTCACCGAGAATGTCGAGGGCGCGGCGAAAACCATGGCCGATCTCGCCACGGCCGGAATTTCGATGAAAGAAGTGACGGATAAGCTGCTCGCAGACGGGGTAAAGCTGTTTTCTGATGCTTTCAAGACCCTGCTGGATGCCGTGGGGACAACCGCCGGAGTCCGCGCGTGAGCGTGAACCGACAGACCTGCACACTACCGGAAGAACTAGCCAACGCGGTGGCCGCCTCGCTCGAAGACTGGCGAAAGAACAATAAAGTGGCGCGGCTCTGGCAAAAGGACGCGTCTCTTTGGACGCGCACCGACGAGAGCAAGTGGCTGGGCTGGCTGCAGATCGTGGATCAGCAACTGGCGCACGTGGAGGCCTTCAAGCGAATTGCGGAAGACGTGAAAAAAGCGGGTTTCAAGCACGCGCTGCTGCTCGGAATGGGCGGGTCCAGCCTCTGCCCTGAAGTGCTGCGCATGACTTTCGGGAAAATCAAAGGCTTTCCCGAACTGCACGTGCTGGATTCCACGGATCCGGCGCAAATCAAGTCCATCGAGGCGAAGCTCGATTTGAAGAGCACGCTGTGCATCGTTTCGAGCAAGTCGGGCAGCACGCTCGAGCCCAACATCTACAAGCAATATTTCTTCGAGCGCGTGAAAGCGAAAGTTGGCGAGAAAGAGGTAGGCAATCGCTTCGTGGCGATTACCGATCCTGGTTCGCACATGCAGGAAGTGGCTGTGGCCGACAAGTTCCGCGAGATTTTTTTCGGTGTGCCGAGCATCGGAGGGCGCTACTCGGCTCTTTCGAATTTTGGCATGGTGCCTGCGGCGGTCATGGGCCTGGACGTGGAAAAGTTTTTGCAAACTACGAAAGAGATGGTTGCAGCGTGCGGCCCGGGTTTGACGGTGCACGACAATCCGGGCGTGGTTTTGGGGACGGTTCTTGGCGTCGCCGCAACCCACGGGCGCGATAAGCTGACCATCATCACTTCGCCGGGAATTTGTGATCTTGGTGCATGGCTGGAACAATTAATCGCCGAGTCCACCGGAAAGAAGGGGAAGGGCATCATTCCTGTGGATCGCGAACGCGTGGCGAGGGCGTCCGCTTACGGCAACGATCGTGTTTTTGTTTACTTGCGATTGGCATCGAAGCCGAACAAAGTCCAGGATAAAGCGGTCATGGCCCTCGAAAAGGCAGGCCATCCCGTGACGAGCATCAGCGTCGACAACGTTTACGCTCTTGGGCAGGAATTCTTCCGCTGGGAGATTGCCACGGCGGTGGCGGGGTCGATCATCGGGATCAATGCTTTCAATCAGCCGGACGTCGAAGCGAGCAAGGTGGAGACGCGCAAGCTCACGAGCGAGTACGAGGCCAAGGGCAAGCTGCCCGCGGAAGTACCATTTTTTGAGGCGAGCGGCATTCAGTTTTATGCCGACGAGAAAAACGTGGCGGCGATTCACGGTGGCTTGAATGTCGCGGCGGTTCTGAAAACGCATCTCAGTCGGATCAATGCTGGCGATTATTTTGCGGTACTCGGCTACATCACGATGAATGCGGAAAATGAAAAAGCTCTGCAAACCGTGCGGCACGCGGTTCGAGACAAGAAGAAAGTAGCGACCGTGCTCGGCTTTGGCCCGCGCTTCCTGCACTCCACTGGGCAGGCTTACAAAGGTGGGCCCAACAGCGGCGTGTTTCTGCAGATAACTTGCGACAACGCGAAAGACTTGCCGGTTCCAGGGCAGAAGTACACTTTTGGGGTGGTGAAAGCGGCGCAAGCCCGCGGAGACTTCGCGGTACTCTCGGAGCGTGGCCGGCGCGCGTTGCGGGTGCACCTGGGGAAAAATTTGAAGTCGGCGCTTGCCACGCTATCCAGAGCCGTACAAAAAGCAGTTGCCTGACACATCGGACCAAATCTCTTTCACGCTGATCGGCGGGGAGCGCACACGATGCAACTGGGGATGATTGGGTTGGGCAGAATGGGCGCCAACATGGTGAGGCGCTTGGAGAAGGGCGGGCACAAGTGCGTGGTGTATGACCGCACTGCCGATTCGGTGAAACAGCTTTCTGCGGAAGGCGCAACCGGCTCCACGACGCTCGATGATTTCGTCGCGAAGTTGCAAAAGCCTCGCGCAGTTTGGCTCATGGTTCCCGCGGCCGTAGTGGATGCCACCTTGCACGACCTTATTGGAAAACTTGAGAGAGACGATGTGGTTATCGATGGTGGAAATTCGTATTACATCGACGACATTCGCCGCGCGAAGGAGCTTTCCGCGAAAGGGATTCACTACTGCGACGTTGGCACAAGCGGAGGCGTCTGGGGACTCGAACGCGGCTATTGCCAGATGATCGGCGGAGAGACGGCTGTGGTGAAGCGCCTCGATCCTATCTTCAGGACCCTCGCGCCGGGCCGGGGAGATGTGGCGCGTACTCCGGGCCGCGAAAAAGTTGCCGGCACGGCGGAGGAAGGTTACCTGCACTGCGGGCCTTCGGGCGCGGGGCATTTTGTGAAGATGGTGCACAACGGGATCGAATACGGCTTGATGGCGGCCTACGCCGAGGGCTTAAACATCTTGAAGCATGCAAACGCGGGAAAATCTCATCGCGAGGCGGATGCGGAAACTACCCCGCTGCGCAATCCAGAGCATTATCAATACGATTTCAATCTCGCGGACGTTACGGAAGTTTGGCGGCGGGGGAGCGTGGTGGCTTCGTGGCTATTGGACCTAACCGCGATTTCCTTGCTCGAGCAGCCTACGCTGGAGCGCTTCTCCGGGCGTGTCTCGGATTCCGGCGAAGGCCGCTGGACGCTGCTCGCGGCGATTGAATCGACTGCACCGGCCCCGGTGCTAAGCGCATCTCTATATCAGCGTTTCGCGTCGCGCGGCGAGGATGATTTTGCGGCCAAGGTGCTGTCGGCCATGCGTTTTCAATTTGGCGGGCACATCGAGAAGAAGGCCGACCATTAGAAATTGCGGTGATTTACAACTCCAGGATATAGGAATTCCAACCGATGAACCACGACCAGCCATTCACGAATGCATCGGCCGCCCCTTGCGTGATGACCATTTTTGGCGCTACCGGTGACTTGACCAGGCGCAAGTTGATTCCTGCTCTTTGCAACTTGGTCGAGGAAAATCTCCTGCCAACGCAGTTTGCGATTGTTGGCTTCGCGGGAAACGACTTCGACACGCAAGGCTTTCGAAAATTCCTGGCCGAAGGCATTCCCAAGGTTGCTGCCTCGCCGATGAATCCGAAAATCTGGGATTGGATGGTCGAGCGCACTTACTACGTGAAGGGCGATTTCGTGGACGCAGAGGCTTACAAGCGCCTCGAAGAGCAAATGGCAGAGGCGGAAAAAAAACACAGCACGCTCGGGAACCGTCTCTTTTATTTGGCCGTCGCGCCGCGTTTTTTTTCGCCCATCGTGAAAATGTTGGGCCAGTGCTGCTTGTCAAAAGAGGAAGAGAACCGCTGGGCGCGCGTCATCGTGGAAAAACCGTTTGGCCACGATTTGGCCTCCGCCAAGCAACTGAACCAGGAATTGAAACAGGTCCTCACCGAAAAGCAGATCTACCGCATCGATCACTACCTCGGCAAGGAGACCGTGCAAAACGTGATGGTTTTTCGCTTCTCCAACAACATCATCGAGCCGCTCTGGAACCGCAATTATGTGGACCACGTGCAAATCACGGCGGCGGAAACGGTTGGCATCGAGCATCGCGGCGCGTTTTATGAGACCGCGGGGGCGCTCCGCGATATGGTTCCAAATCATCTGTTCCAGTTGCTCACCATGACCGCCATGGAGCCGCCCATTTCCTTCGATGCGGATGAGGTCCGCAACAAGCAGGCCGAAGTGCTTCACGCGATTCAGCCGCTGAGTCCCGAGGAAGTGCTCACCAACATGGTGCGCGGGCAGTACGGGCCGGGGGCGATTGACGGCCAACGCGTCGCGGGTTATCGCAGCGAACCGGATGTCGCTCCCGATTCGAACACAGAAACGTTTGTTGCACTGAAACTGCTGATCGATAACTGGCGTTGGGCCGGCGTGCCTTTTTATCTTCGTACCGGCAAGCGCCTGGCTCGCCGAGTAACCGAAATCGTCATTCAATTTCGCCGAACACCTTTCGTTCTCTTTCGAAACACGAGTGTTCGCAACCTCGAGACCAACCGCTTGGTCATTCACATTCAGCCGGAGGAGGGAATTTCTCTGAGTTTCGGCGCAAAAGTTCCCGGCTCGGTGATGAAACTCGGGCTGGTCAACATGGACTTTGACTACTCCACGTATTTTGGGATGGAACACAGTACGGGCTACGAACGCTTGCTGCGCGACTGCATGGCCGGCGACGCCACGCTCTTTCAGCGCGCGGATATGGTGGAAGCAGGCTGGAGCGTGATTCAGCCGATTCTGGATTTGTGGCATGCGCTGCCCGCGCGAGGCTTTCCGAATTATGCGGCAGGTGCCTGGGGGCCGGTCGAAGCTCAAGAATTGCTTGAGAAGGACGGCCGCGCGTGGCGCCGTATTGGCGAAGAAGAGCTCGATCAACGCGGGCGGATTGCGATTCCGGCGACCGCAGAAGAAAAAACGGGAATCGCAACCTGAGGATAACGAGTGGAGCGCGAGATTCGAATCCTGGCGGATGGCTCAGCCATTGCAAAACGCGCCGCGCAAGAATTTGTGCAAGCGGCAACCGCGGCAGTGCGCGAGCGAGGCGCGTTCCACGTCGCGCTGGCCGGCGGCTCGACTCCGAAAGCGCTCTACGGATTGCTGGCCACTGATCCGGTGCGGCGTTCGCAAGTTCCTTGGGATAAAATGCAAGTGTTTTTCGGCGATGAGCGCCACGTCGCTCCCGACCACCCAGACAGCAATTTTCGCATGGCCACCGAAGCGATGCTTTCCAAGGTTCCGCTGAAAGCGAACCAGGTCACTCGTATCAAGGGCGAATACGGGGACGCTGGTCAGGCGGCTCGCGAATACGAGGAAGCGATCGCCGCGCATTTCAATCTGGGAGCCGGCGAGCTTCCGCGCTTCGACCTGCTGCTTGTGGGAATGGGCAACGAGGGGCACACGCTTTCACTCTTCCCGGGAACGAAGGCGCTGCATGCGGACGGGCGCATCGCCGTCAGCAACTGGGTCGGCAAGCTCTACACAGACCGCATTACCCTGACCGCGCCTGCTGCGTGTGCCGCCGCAGAGATTCTGTTCATGGTGACCGGCGCGGACAAAGCGTTGGCGTTGAAGGGTGTTTTGGAAGGCCCTCACGCACCGGAGCAGTTGCCAGCGCAATTGCTTCAGCCAAAAAACGGGAAGCTGCTGTGGTTAGTGGACATCGCCGCTGGAAGCATGTTATCAAAAGGAATTCGAGAGTAGAAAGGGAGCTGTTATGGCCACGACCGCAAGCTTGGGAAAAATTGAAACCTATCTTGGGGCGAAAACGGATTCGCTGCTCGGATTCAAGTCGCCAAAAATCGCGAAGGAGCGCTTGAATCTTCCGGGCCCTGACTTTATCGATCGTGTTTACGCGGCTTCCGACCGGAACCTGCGCGTGCTGGGGAACCTTCAGCGAATGTTTGGCGGCGGGCGGCTCAGCGGCACCGGTTATCTCTCCATCCTGCCCGTGGACCAGGGCATTGAGCACTCCGGCGGCGCGAGCTTCGCGAAGAACCCCGATTATTTTGATGGAGAGAACATCGTCAAGCTGGCTATCGAAGGCGGCTGCAATGCCGTCGCGTCGACTTTTGGCGTGCTCGGGTCGGTGGCGCGCAAATACGCATACAAAATTCCGTTCATTGTGAAAATCAATCACAACGAATTGCTGACTTTCCCCAATCGCTTCGACCAGGTTCTCTTCGGCACGGTGCAGCAGGCTTACGACATGGGCGCAGCGGCCGTTGGCGCGACGATTTACTTTGGCTCCGACCAAAGCACGCGTCAGATTGTGGAGATCTCGCAGGCCTTTGCGCACGCGCACGAGGTTGGAATGGCTACCGTCCTGTGGTGCTATCTGCGCAACAGCGCGTTCAAAAAGGACAAGGACTATCATGTCTCCGCCGATCTTACAGGGCAAGCGAATCATCTCGGTGTCACCATCGAAGCGGACATCATCAAGCAAAAGCTCCCGGAGAATAACGGCGGCTACTTGGCGCTCAATTCCAATGGAGCGAGCTACGGTAAGTTTGACAAGCGTATCTATTCCGACCTGACCAGCGACCATCCCATTGATCTCTGCCGCTACCAGGTTGCGAATTGCTACATGGGACGCGCTGGATTGATCAATAGCGGAGGTGCTTCGGGCGCAAACGATTTTGAGGAAGCCGTCGCGACAGCGGTCATCAACAAGCGCGCGGGCGGCACTGGCCTCATTTCCGGCCGCAAAGCGTTCCAGCGTCCGATGAAAGAAGGCGTCCAACTCTTGAACGCCATTCAGGATGTGTATCTGAGCCCTGAAGTCACCGTCGCGTAGTTGTCTGACGAATTACTAGAGCCGCACAAAGCTCAGTTCACCACGCGAACTGCGCCGTAGGTTTGTCCATCGGCTGGGTCTTCGGAATAAATTATTGTAGCCTCGCAACTCGTGGCGGCTTGAACGAGGGGCATCCCAGAAGGAAATCTGATAACGCGACTCGAAGTCGAGCGCTTGTCAAACAGATTCGGCGGTCCCTACGATGTCCCATGTGGATCGTCTTCTAGCAGCTTGCGGGTCGCTTCTCTTTGACAGCGGACGCCGAGTTCTTCCAGCCTGGAGAATAACAACCGACTGATCGAACAGCCTTCTTACCGCCGCCAGGATCCGGGCTTCTTTCAACAACTTAGCAGCTAGTCTCAAAGTGACATCGGTTTTCATGACGACCACGCGTGGGTGCAGCACCCTTTTACGTGCTTTCGCCGCCGTTCGTCAAAGGCGCTCTGAAAACTTGTGCTTGACACATTCCTATATGGGAATGTATTGTTCCTTTATGCCTAGGGCAGCGACAACTTCCGATGCTTTCAACGCGGTTGCCGAGCCCCGCCGCCGCGAGATTCTTAATTTTCTTGCGCTCCAGGAACGCCCCGTAGGGGAGATTGTGGACCGTCTGAATCTGGAGCAGCCTTCCGTTTCTAAACACCTTCGGGTGCTCCGCGCAGTCGGGCTTGTCAACGTCCGGCGCGACGGCCGGCGCATGCTTTATCGCACGAACGCGGAAGCGATCCGGCCGCTCTACGAGTGGACCAGCACCTTCGAGCGCTTCTGGCGCCATCAGTTGAGCCGCATCAAGGAGCGCGCTGAAGCCAAAGAGAATCGCAGCTCAGAATCCGATCCAATTCACAAAGGAGACAGAAATGACCCTGACCCTTCCGGGAATTGAAAGCTTGTCGTTGACGGTGCATGAAGAAATCCGCGTGCGGGCGTCGCTCAATGCGACTTTTGCCGCGCTGCTCGATCAACTTGGGCAGCACAGCGAAATGCCCGACGGCACCCCAATGCCGATGAAGCTCGAACCTTGGCCCGGCGGACGCTGGTTCCGCGATCTCGGCGACGGAAACGGCCACTTCTGGGGCAGTGTGCAGGCGATCAAGAAACCAACACTGCTCGAAATTGCGGGGCCGCTCTTCATGTCCTACCCGGTCGCCAATAACGTGCAATACCGCTTGAGTGAAGAAAAGGGTGTCACCGTGATCAAGTTCCGGCACTCTGGCTTCGGCTTGATCACGGAGGAGCACCGGGTGGGCATCGTCAAAGGCTGGGCTTACATTCACGAAAACGTTCGCAAGCGCGCGGAAGCAGGCCGCTCCAGGTCCGCTGCCACTCAATAAGGATTTGCTTCAAAACGGGTTTATTTCACAACAAGGCCTATTTCATAACCAAGGAGAACCGCATGACCATCGCACAATCGTTGATCGCGGAGTTCGAAACACAAGCACCGATCACCCGCAGGTATGTGGAGCGTGTGCCGGAAGACAAGCTGACGTGGAAGCCTCACGAAAAATCCATGACCGCCGGACAGCTTGCTTACCATCTCGCTTTCATTCCCGGTGGAGTCGTTCGCTTCGTGCAAAATAATCCGGCGCAAGCGCCCGAGTTCGCCGGCTTCCCCCAGCCCGCAAACAAACAGGAAATCCTTGCAAAATATGATGAGAGCATCGCCACAGTCCGCGATTTATTGCCAAAGTTTGATGAAGCCAGCCTGAAAGAGACATGGCGGATGGTCAGCAAGGAGCAGGTAGTACTCAGTCAGCCTCGCGGCGAGTTTCTGCGCGACGTTATGTTCAGCCACTGGTATCAGCATCGCGGCCAGTTCGCCGTCTATTTGCGCTTGCTAAATGTTGCGGTGCCCGCGAGTTGGGGACCCAGCGCCGACGAGGCTCCTCTTTTCGCACAAAAGTCACAGTCGGCGGGGGCCTTCTAGCGCGTCGGCCAAAAAAATACGGCTAGCCCCCCTAAATGGATTGGACGCGATTTGCAGGGATCGGACCACGAAGCGTGTGGTTATAAGTGAGCTCCCTTCAATCTCCGTGGTTCTAGAAGCGTTCATGCTCGAGTGAGCATGGCTGCTCGCGCAGCGCCCAGAAGTCTCTTGGCGTTCTCGCGAATGTCCCCGCGCCCGAAGACCGCATTCCCCGCAACTAGCAGTTCGGCCCCTGCGCGGACGATGTCCTCCACCGTATCTAACGCCACGCCACCATCCACTTCGATGCGGAACGATAGGCCCAGTGATTCGCGTACCTCAGCAAGCGTCTTAATCTTGTTAAGCGATTCGCGAATGAACCGCTGCGCGCCGAAGCCGGGGTTCACACTCATCACCAAGACGTGGTGCACCATGTCCAACACCTCGTCCAACGTGTGAACCGGCGTGGCGGGATTGATCACCACGGCTGGCTTGCAACCGTGCGATTCAATCAGTTGCAGGGTGCGATGAAGGTGGGCGCATGCTTCCTGGTGCACGGAAATCCAATTCGCGCCGGCCTCGGCAAAGGCCGGAACGTAATTGTCGGGATTCTCGATCATTAAGTGGCAATCGAAAGTCGCGTCGGGAAGCGCCTTTCGCAGCGAGGCCACCACGGGCGGACCAATTGTAATGTTCGGCACGAAGTGGCCGTCCATCACGTCAAGGTGCAGCACCGTGCCGCCACCTTCGAGCGCGGCTTTAGCATCGTCGGCGAGCCGCGCGAAGTTCGCGGAGAGAATCGAAGGTGCGAGTTCGATGGTCATAAGCTGCGCCCGGCTCCTATCTTCCCGGAACAACGCCGATTATACGCGAACGCAGGCGCATTACCGCAAACGCCACAAGCGCAAAGTTTCATTTAATGCTTAATTGCAACCAGCCTTCCGGCGGCGTATGGTTTTTTGTGAGGGAGGCGTGACAAATGCGGCTCGGTCAAGTTCCGTCGATTCGGTTTCTCGGTCTTGCGGTTTTTCTTTTCCTGAGCGGCGGGTTGCTAGCTGCTCAAGCGCCACAAATTCCTGCGGTGGACGGCGCTCTCGGTTCCTGCCGCGCGGATTTCACCGTGAAAGACGGCTTCGACAAGCCTATCTATAACGCCAAGATTCACGTCCTCATCAAGTATGGGTTCCTCAACAAGCGAAAAACGGAGCTCGAAGTGGGCACCAACAGCGACGGCAAGGCCAGCGTCACGGGGTTGCCCAATATGCCCAAAAGGCCTCTCGAATTCTCCATCAAGAGCGGTACGGTCGAGAAAACTGTCACCGATGATCCATCGGAAGACTGCAACGCAAAATTCGACGTCACGTTATCCGTCCATTAAACCGTAGCAATCATTTCCGTGGAATTGTGCAGCCCCGCTCGCTGCTCTCTCGCACCATTTCCAGCAGTTGCATCACGTGCACCGCCCATTCCGGCGTAACCGCAGGCGTGGCTTTTCCGAGCAGTGTGTCGCGGACGTTTGCGTAGTAATCGCGAAAGTCGCAATTCGCGGAAGCAATGCGCCGCTCGACAAATCTGTCTCCCTCGGGAACGGTCAGCAGCCCCCAATTTTCTTCCGGCTCCGCGCCCCAAGGCCCACGCGCAGGAATGTTCCCATGCCGCAGATTGTTCTCCTGCGGGTCCACCGTCTGCTTGACGAAGCTGGCATGCGTGCCAAGCAAGACGAAGCGTGGACGAGGCGCAGCAGCCAAAATGCTCGACCGCAGCACCGCGCGCATGGCGCGAGGGTAATGGAGCACGATGTCGAACGCGTCGTCCGCCACGGCGTTTTCGCGTTCGATCCGCACATCCGCAGTCACGCCTTCTGGTAGTCCAAACAAAACCAACGCGTAATCGATCAGGTGCGGTGCGAGGTCGAAGAGGATGCCGCTGCCCGGCCGGGTCGTCTCGCGCCACGCTCCGGGCTTCAGTTGCGGGCGATACCGGTCATAACTCGTTTCGAATCGCACGATGCGCCCTAGCGTTCCTTCCGCCACGAGCTTTCGAATGGTTTGGAAATCGCCGTCGTAGCGCCGGTTCTGGTAAACGGTAATCAGCCGTCCGGCCCTCTTCGCAAAATCCACCAATGATCGGGCTTCTTCCACTGTCGTCGTGAAAGGTTTATCCACCACCACGTCGCGCCCTGCCGCGAGGCACTGCTGTGCGAAGAAATAATGCGTGTCATTTGGCGTAGCGATCACCACCAACTGAATCTCACGCATCGCCAGTAACTCGTCCAGGCTGCGCACGACGCGCACGTCAGAGTATTTTTCCGCTGCTTCGTTTCCGGTGCGCTGCAGAATCGCGGCTAGATGCAATCCGGGGACGGCGCGAATCACCGGAGCGTGAAACGCTCGTCCGGCAAGGCCGAATCCAACCAATCCCACGTCAATCATTTTTGCTTTGTTTTCCGTTCCCTAGCGCCAAGTAGCACATCATTGCGCGAAATGCTCGGCTCCGGCAAAATGCCATGATGTCTTCGAAAACGCAAACCCTGGCAATCGCTTCGCCTATTTCGCAGAGCGTGATTTTTTACCTGCTTTGCGCGGGATTTGTCGCGAACGGAATCGTGATCTCGCTGATTGGCCCCATCCTTCCTATGTTCATGACAAAATGGGGGCTGAACGACAGCCGCGCTGGGCTTTTCTCTTTCATACAATTCTCATGCTCGTTTGTGGGAGTTCTGGTCTCAAGCCCTCTCATCTCCAGGAAAGGATTCAAACCGGCGATCACCATGGGCCTCGCGTTCCTTGGAATTGGCTTCGCCCTGCTCAACGCTCCGACGCTCCCGCTCGCGCTTGCGGCGAGTGCCATTTACGGGCTGGGCTACGGTTTTGCCACGCCGGGAACGAACTTATGGGTGGGCGAATCGTATGGAGAACGCCGCGCTTCGGCTTTGAGCATTGTGAATTTGGCTTGGGGCGCCGGGGCGATTTCGTCTTCACCTCTAGCCATGTGGGCTACGACCACGGCGCACGTGACGCTTCTCCTCTACTTGGTCGGAGCATTTTGCGTCGGGCTCGCGCTCGTGCTGTCGTGCATGCCTTTTACCAGGCCTCCCGCCGCGGCGAAAGAAAAAATAACCATAGACCGGGTTATGGTTCTGCTCGGTACTCTGTTTTTCGTTTACGTTGGCACAGAGGTTGGGACATCCTACTGGGCATCAGCGCACGCAGACCGAGCGGCAACGTGGAGCACTAACGCATGGACCCTGGCGCCCATGTTTTTCTTCGCCGGGCTCCTCGGCGGCCGAGGCGCCGCTGCTGCTGTTCTTCTTCACTTGAAAGAAGTTACGGTCGCGGTCGCGGGACTTCTTCTTGCGGCCACCGGGGAGTCCATTTTCCTGGCGGGACGCTCTCCCGTGATGCTGTTTGGTGGAGCCTTTCTTGCTGGACTCGGCCTCGCCAGTATTTTCCCCATTCTGATTGCCTGGCTTTCCAAGTGGTATGGTACCCGCGCGCGAAAAATTGGCGGTGTGATGTTCGCCCTTGCGGCTTTGGGGAGCGCACTCGTGCCGCCGCTGGTGGGGGTAGTTTCGAGCTTGGCGGGGAGCCTGCGCTTTGGGCTCCTGGTTCCGCTGGCCGGCTGCGCGGTTATGTTGACTGTTATCGGTGTATTGCGCCCGGGGACTCGCGGCTGAGTCGCTGCGAAAAGGCATCCGCTCATTGCCGCAAAAACACACCAGGGCCTGAGGTATTCTTAGTGCGTGCAAAAGGCGGCCCTTTCTCAACGCTCACCTACAAATCGGCTTCTGTTCGGCTTGGTCATCACGCTGGCCGCGGTCGTGGCTTACGCTTCTTACATTGCCGTACAACTTGCAGGCCTTCGCAAGCTTCAGAGCGAAATGGTCGATCGCAATCGCAAGGACTCGCTGCAGCTGCTGCGCATTCAGAACGATCTCAATTCCGTCGCGCTGGCCATGCGCGACATGCTGGACACCACCGAGCGCTATCCGCTGACGGCGTGGACCGCCCAGTTCGAACGCATGCGGCAGGATTTGGACACCGCCCTCAAACTCGAAGAAAGCCTTGCTGTCGTCAGCCGCACACCGGATCAGCGAAAATTTCTCGCGCAATCTGTCGCCCAGTTTTGGGATGCCGTCAACCGCATGTTCAAGCTTGCGGAAGACCATGAGGAGTCTGAGGCGCGCGAACAAATTCGTCTGACTCTACAGGCACGCCAGCAAGCGCTCAGCACGGCGGTTTCGCGCCTACTAGTCGAGAATAACGAGGGGGAAGAACAAGCCGCCGCAAGCATTGCCAAAATCTATGACGGCGTGCAGCGCCAGCTCTATTTGTTTCTCGCCGCCACACTGATCGCCATAGTGCTAACGAGCCTGTACCTCATTCGCAGCAACCGTCAAATCTTCGCGCGCCTCGCCGAACTTTCCGAACAGCGCAGCGACTTGGCGCAAAAGCTGATTTCTACACAGGAATCCACGCTGCGACACATTTCGCGCGAGCTTCACGACGAGTTCGGACAAGTGCTTACCGCCATTGGCTCGATGCTACGCCGTGCCGGCAAACACGCTGGGGAGGGAAACCCTCTACACACAGACCTAAAAGAAGTTCAGGAAATCGCGCAGACCACCCTGAATAACATTCGAACGCTGTCGCAGGCGCTTCACCCTGTTTTGCTGGAAGAAGCCGGGCTCGAAAGCACTTTGGACTGGTATATTCCCACAGTGGGCAGGCAGTCTGGCATCGCAATGCATTACGAGAAGAGCGGAAGGCCGTTCTCCGTTGAAGCGAGCGCCGGCGTACACATCTACCGCGTTCTTCAGGAAGCGCTGAATAATGTCAGCCGCCACTCCGGCGCGCGCGACGCATGGGTACGCTTGAAATACACGGGGAATTCGCTCGAGCTCGAAGTGGAGGATCACGGCTCCGGATTCGTCGCGGAGAAAATGCAACGGGGAATCGGACTTGTGGCTATGCGCGAACGTGCCGAGATTATCGGCGGAACGCTAGCCATCATTCCGGGGCCGCAAGGCGGCACACAAGTCCGTCTGCAAATTCCGCGCGAGAAAGTGGAAAGTCATGCCGCATAAAATAACCGTCCTCTTGGCGGACGATCATGCTCTAGTTCGCCGCGGGTTCCGTCGTATGTTGGAGGACGACCCGGGAATTTCGGTTGTTGGAGAAGCAAGCGATGGCCTCGAAGCCGTGCGCCTGGCGACGTCGTTGAAACCGCGCGTCATCGTCATGGATTGCGCCATGCCGGAATTGAGCGGCATCAACGCTACGCGAAAAATACTCGAAACATATCCCGAGGCGGGAATTTTGATGCTCAGCATGCATTCCGAGGAAACGCTGGTCAGCCAAGCTCTGCAAGCCGGCGCACGCGGCTACGTGCTGAAAAATGCCATGGACCTCGACTTAGTCAGTGCGGTAAAGAGCATCGCTTCCGGGATGACCGTTCTTGATCCGCAGGTTTCACGCAAAGACGCTCTCAAAGGCGAGCGTAGTGGCAGTTTGACTCCCCGCGAGTTGCAGATTCTCCAGCACATCGTGGCAGGCAAGTCGAACAAGGAAATCGCTTCGGACTTGAATCTGAGCGTCAACACCGTGGCGGTGCATCGAGCCAACATCATGGATACGCTGGGCATTCACAAAACTGCGGAACTTGTCGTCTACGCCATTCGCAACGGTCTGGTGAATCTGCCTTGAACCGCCGGGATTTTCTTTTTTCTGCGCTGGGCGCGGGCCTGGTCACGGGAATATTTCCCTCCCGCAACCTCGCAAGTCCCGCGTCGAATTTGGGATTTCGCCTCACGGATGTGACGGCCGCCGCGGGGATCCAATTTCAGCACAACTCCGGCGGTTACGGTGGAAAACTGCTTCCGGAAACTCTTGGCTCCGGTTGCGCCTTTCTGGATTACGACGCCGACGGCTGGCAGGACATTTTGCTCGTCAACGGGATGGACTGGCCCGGCTACAAGCGGGAGCGTTCCACCCTGTGCCTCTACCGCAACAATCGCAACGGCACTTTCACCGACGTTACCAAGAGCGCGGGCCTAGATATCGAAATGTACGGAATGGGTGTGGCCGTCGGCGACTACAACAACGACGGATTTCCTGACATATTCATAACTTGCGTTGGACAAAGCCATCTCTTCCGTAACACGGGCAAAGGAACTTTTGTCGACGTTACCCGCTCCAGTGGTCTTTTCCGTCGCCAGGGCTTGAGCACTTCCGCGCTCTGGTTCGACTATGACCGCGACGGTTTACTCGATCTTTTCGTCTGCAACTACGTGCGCTGGTCGCCGGAGCACGACGTGTTTTGCAGTCTCGACGGCGCTCGCAAGTCGTACTGCACGCCGGAAGCCTATCGTGGCGATACTTGTTGGCTCTTTCATAACCGCGGCAACGGCACGTTTGAAGACGTAACCGCTACGAGCGGTGTCTTCGATAGCAGCTCAAAATCGCTGGGTGTGGCCATGCTCGACTATAACCAGGACGGCTGGCCCGATCTACTGGTCGCCAACGACACCCAGCCGAACAAACTCTATCGTAACCTTCGCAACGGAAAGTTCAGGGACGTCGCCGTCGAAGCAGGCCTTGCGTTCAGCATGGAGGGAAAAGCCCGGGCCGGGATGGGCGTTGATGTGGGAGACTTCGACAATTCCGGGAGCCCCGGGATCGCCATCACGAATTTCGACAATGAAATGATTGGCTTGTACCGTGCGACGAAACCGAGCGTATATGACGACGTCGCTACAACAGCCGGAATTGGCGCCGCATCCAAAAGTACTCTGGGATTCGGCTGCATGTTTCTCGATGTGGACCTGGACGGCGCGCTCGACCTAGCCGTGGCCAATGGCCACATTGACGAGACCGTGCGAAACATTCGCGGGAATGTGGGCTATGCGCAGCCGCCACAGCTTTTTCTAAATCAGGGCCACGGAAAATTCCGCGATGTGGCTTCCGATGTGGGCGGTGGATTCGAAAAGCCTCGCGTGGGCCGCGGGTTGGCTTATGCAGATTTTGACCGCGACGGCGGTCTCGATCTTCTGTTGACCACCAACAACGGCCCTGCCGTTCTCTTTCGCAACGATCAGCTGGCCGGCAACCGTAGCGTGCGATTCGAATTACAAGGGACGCAGTCCAATCGCGATGCCATTGGTGCCAACGCCGAACTTTTCGCTGGCGACCTTCACCAGTCGCGCATGGTGCGTGGCGGCTCCAGTTATCTATCGCAATCCGAGCTACCCTTGACCTTCGGACTAGCCAAGCGCGACAAAGTCGATCGCCTGGTAATCCAATGGCCCAGCGGCCGCACCGAAGAATACAAAAATCTTCAGGCGCAAAAGGCCTATAGGTGCTTGGAGGGAAAGGGCATGAAGCCGCTCTAGACCCCTAATCTTTTTCTATTATTGCCGGTAGTTTAATTGTTTTGCATGATTTTGCCGCTTCTAATGCTTTCGCAGTATTGCGTGTTGCGCTTCGGAAAAATATAACTATGCCCACTAGCGTCATCGCCTCCGGCTCGACCATACGTCGGCTTGCTTCGGGGCACCCCAAACTGAATCGCGACCGGATGGATCTCAAACATCCGGTCGCTTTTTTTCCTAGCGCCCCCCGTACGAATGAGGTTTTTGATGCGCATTGATTCGCCCCAGCGCTGGCTGTTCCGCGGTCTGGTTCTCCTCGCGCTGAGCGCAGCGTATTTGTACGGATTTCCTTCGGCTACCATCACCTACGCAGCCATCGATCTGCTTCATGTTGCGATTGGAGTGCTCGTATTTGCATTGCTTCTCGTTTTTCTCGTTCCTCTGCTTTGGGCCGGCACCACCGTCGCGCGCATGGGATGGATTCTGCTCGCTGCCGGAACCCTTCTTGGCATGGCCCTGATCAAGATTGGAACGCCGCATCATCTCTGGAATTGGCTAAATTTGCACATGGTCCTGTGCGTCGTCGGCGCGTTGCTGCTCCTCGCGGATTGGCTCCGTTCGAAAGGATGGCTGGGGCAAACCGTCACCAGCCAGGCGCTGCGATTTGCTGCGCTGGTTCTCGCCACGTTCGCCATCTCGGCAGGACTCTGGTTCGCGCGAGAGATAGGCTGGCGTGACGCACGAGCCAATCGCATCGTCAATCCTCTGATGCCGCCCGACTCCATGGACCACGAAGGCGATGGATCCGGCGGAAAATTCTTCCCCAGCTCCGCGCAGACCAGACACGACGTCAACATCCCCTCACAATACTTCATGAAGTCCGACGCTTGCCAGCGCTGCCACGCCGATATTTATGCGCAATGGAACAGCTCCATGCACCACTTCTCTTCGTTTAACAATCAGTGGTATCGCAGGAGCATCGAGTACATGCAGGAAGTCGCAGGGGTAAAGCCTTCCAAGTGGTGTGCCGGTTGCCACGATCCTGCCCTGCTTTACAGCGGCAAGTTCGATACGCCCATCAAGGAAAGAGTAGACCTTCCGGAAGCTCGCGCCGGCATGGGCTGCCTGATGTGCCACAGCATCGTGGAAGTGAAAAGCACCATGGGCCAGGGCGACTTTTACCTGGAGTATCCCGAATTGCATGAGCTGGCTGCGAGCGAGAATGCATTCGTTCGCAAATTGCACGATTTCCTCGTTCGGCTGAACCCGGAGCCGCACCGTCGGACTTTCTTGAAACCGTTCATGCGCTCGCAGACCGCTGAGTTCTGCTCGGCCTGCCACAAGGTTCACCTGGACGTGCCGGTGGACCGTTACCGCTGGATTCGCGGCTTCAATGAATACGACAACTGGCAAGCCAGCGGCATTTCCGGCCAGGGCGCGCGCTCTTTCTACTATCCGAAATCGCCCATGAACTGCGCCGACTGCCACATGCCGCTGGTGGCTTCGAAGGACGACGGGAACATCAACGGCTATGTGCATTCGCACCGCTTCCCAGGAGCGAATACTGCCGTGCCCACGGCGAATCAGGACGAGGCACAACTCGAATTCGCCAGAAAATTTCTCCAAGACCAGCAACTCAGCGTGGATATTTTTGCTGTTTCTCCGGAGGGCAAGGAATCAGCTGCGCCGGTTCGCAACGAACTGGGCAGGCAGGAACTCTCGACTACTTTTGCCGTCGGTGAGGAGTCTGAGGCTGGGCTACCCAAAGGACCGTCGGGCGAGGTCCGCGCGATTACAGCGCCCATCGACCGCACCGACGCCGCCGTTCGCCGGGGCGATGACGTTCGCGTGGACGCGGTCGTCCGAACGCGCAAAGTCGGTCACTTTTTCCCCGGCGGCACGGTCGACGCCTTCGACGTCTGGCTCGAATTGCAGGTAAGTGACGAAAGAGGCCAAACCATTTTCTGGAGCGGCCAGATCGAGGACCACGGCAAAGGTCCCGTTGAACCGGGCGCGCATTTCTATCGCTCGCTCCAAATCGATGGTCATGGCAATGTCATCAACAAACGCAATGCCTGGGCCACGCGTTCCGTTGTCTATGTGCACCTGATTCCGCCCGGCGCCGCGGACACGGTGCACTACCGCTTGCACGTTCCCGAGAACTGTGGCGATAAAATCACCCTGCATGCAAAGCTGAACTACCGCAAATTCAGTTGGTACAACACACAGTTTTCCTTTGCCGGGGTGGAAGCGCCGGCAACCAAACTGGCTTCCGCCAACCTCGCTAAGACCACTCCGGACTACGACGATCGCAAATTCGCTTTCAACGGCGATACCTCAAATGTGTCGGGAAACATAAAGGCGATTCCCGATCTTCCCGTCACGCTCCTCGCGGAAGACACAAAGACGTTGCGCGTTCTTCCGAAAAATTCGCCGGTGCCGCAGCCCGCAACGATCACCGCGAGGGAAGACTGGACGCGCTGGAATGATTATGGCATCGGGCTCTTCCTCCAGGGCGACTTGAAAGCCGCGGCCGCTGCGTTTGAGAAAATCACGGAAGCGGATCCCCGCAATCCCGACGGCTGGACGAACATCGGCCGCGTGCTTTTGCAGGAAGGCGACACCCTCGGCGCCCGAAAAGTATTGGAAAAATCCCTGGCCATCGATTCTAAATTAGGACGCACGAATTTCTTTTACGCGAAAGCCCTCCGCGAAGACGGCGACTACGACGGCGCAATCATCCATTTGAGAATGGTTCTCGAGCAGTTCCCGCGCGACCGCGTCGCACACAACGAACTCGGCCGTGTGCTGTTCCTCGAAAAGCGCTACGCCGACGCTGTTGCCGAGTTCGAAGCAACGCTGGCCGTCGATCCCGAGGATCTGCAGGCGCATTACAACCTGATGCTTTGCTACAACGGCCTCGGCGACGACAAAAAAGCCGAAGAGCACAAGGCGCGCTACCTGCGCTTCAAGGCGGATGAGTCCGCGCAGGCGATTACCGGCCCCTA
>Ga0126378_10000619_pt1 | contig 25773 bp, 26 predicted proteins | sample PanSoiMetPlot_23_FD_92587 | JGI IMG/M metagenome (GOLD analysis project Ga0126378, IMG submission 92587) | Tropical forest soil microbial communities from Panama - MetaG Plot_23 | ecosystem: Environmental > Terrestrial > Soil > Tropical forest > Bulk soil | place: Panama | collected 2016-02-17
AGGAAGGCACCCAGGAGGAGTTCTTCCACACGTTCAACACGTTGCACAACGCCGAGAAGCAGATCGTGATCTCATCCGACCGTGCGCCTAAGCGTCTCGTCACGCTGGAAGACCGGCTGCGCAGCCGATTCGAGTGGGGCCTGCAGACCGACGTCCAGCCGCCCGAGCTGGAGACCCGCATCGCGATCCTGCGAAAGAAGGCAGTACAGGACCGGCTCAATGCGCCGCCCGAGGCGCTCGAGTACATCGCCTCGCGCATTACCACGAACATCCGCGAGCTTGAGGGCGCGCTGATCCGGGTGACCGCGTTCGCTAGCCTGAACCGCCAGTCGGTCGACCTGCAGCTCGCTGAGTTCGTGCTCAAGGATCTCATCGTTGAGACGCACGGCCCGGACATCACCGCGGCCACCATCATGGGCCAGACCGCCTCGTACTTCGGGCTCTCGATCGATGACCTCTGCGGCACCTCGCGGTCCCGCGTGCTCGTCACCGCCCGTCAGATCGCCATGTACTTGTGCCGCGAGCTGACGGACATGTCGCTGCCGAAGATCGGACAGCAGTTCGGCGGGCGCGACCACACCACCGTGATGCACGCCGAGCGCAAGATTCGCTCGCTGATGGCCGAGCGCCGGGCCATCTACAACCAGGTGACCGAGCTCACCAATCGGATCAAGCAGCAGGCGCTCTCGGGATGATCGCCGTCGTGACGTACCTAAACCGCACGCCGTACGCATTGCAGGCGCACAGGCTGTGGATAAAGCTGTGGATCTCCTTGGGACATCTGGCGGAAAACCGGAGACAACCAGGGGGTAACGGGGTGGTAGCGGGACGGGGCTATGCGGCCGCCCACAGCCTTGATGCGCCTCCCGCCCAGGCTCGTCACAGCGCCTGTGCACCGTTGCGGTGGCCGTCACCAGCGCGAACGAAGGTTATCCCCAGAGTCCACAGTGCCTACGACGACTACCAGACTAGTTATCTCAGCAATACCAACCCCAAGTAGCACCGAGCGCTTGGGCCGCGACGACCGGCGAGGATCCCCCAGCCACGAGGGATCGCAGCCACCGATGGGAGAGGGCGCACGGTGAAGATCGTTGTTGAGCGCGACGTGCTGGCCGAGGCTGTTGCCTGGACAGCTCGCGCCCTGCCAGCCCGCCCCACCATCCCGGTGCTCGCGGGCATCCGGCTCCAGGCGGACGAAGAGCTTGTCCTGTCGAGCTTCGACTATGACGTGTCGGCGCAGGCGACTACCTCAGTGAGCACCGAGGAACCCGGCACAGCGCTGGTCTCTGGCCGGTTGCTGGCGGAGATCAGCCGCAGCCTGCCGGCTAAGCCTGTGCACATCACGGCCGAGAGCGGCCGGGCCGTGCTCACTTGCGGGAGCGCCACCTTCACATTGCTCACCATGCCCGAGGACGAGTACCCCGCGCTGCCGGAGATGCCCCCCGCAGCCGGTACCGTCGGCAGCGACGCGTTCGCCACAGCCGTCAGCCAGTCGGCAACCGCGGCCGGCCGAGACGACACTCTGCCAGCGCTCACCGGTATCCGGATCGAGATCGAGGGCGACATCATCACCATGGTGTCCACGGACCGGTACCGGCTCGCCGTCCGCGAACTGCGTTGGGCACCATCCCGCCCGGACCTGACCGCGGCGATGCTCGTACCGGCGAAGGCGCTAGCTGATACCGCTAGGTCGCTGACGAGCAGTGCCCAGGTATCGATCGCGCTCGCGCTGCCGGGGACTGAGGGCGGCGGCGGAGACGGCATGATCGGGTTTGAGGGCGCGGGCCGGCGGACCACTACCCGGCTGTTGTCGGGCGAGTTCCCTCGCTACCAGTCCTTGCTGCCGAAGACCGTCAACGCTGCGGCCGAACTCTCAGTAAGTCTCCTGTCCGAGTCCGTCAAGCGCGTCGCCCTTGTCGCCGAGCGCAACACCCCCGTGCGCCTTGCTTTCAGCGCCGGCCAGCTCGTCCTGGAGGCAGGCACCGGTGACGAGGCTCAGGCCGAGGAGGTCATCGAGGCCGAATTCTCGGGCGATGACCTCTCTATCGCATTCAATCCTCAGTACTTGCTCGACGGGCTCACCGCGATCGACTCCGATACCGTGCGCATCTCGTTCACCGAGCCGGGCAAGCCAGCGCTGCTCACCGGTAAGCCTGGTCCTGATGGCAACCCGGAGTTCCGCTACCTGCTGATGCCGATCCGCCTCGGCGGCTGAGGTCCGGCTATCCGAAGGATCCGGCGTGCTCGGCGTCGGATCCTTCGCGATCATGAAATGCGCAAGTTAGTGTCGCAACCGTGCACCTGACCCGGCTGTCCATGACCGACTTCCGCAGCTACCGCGAGGCGGACGTGACGCTCGGGCCAGGCGTGACGACTTTCCAGGGCTCGAACGGGCAGGGCAAGACCAACCTGGTAGAAGCCGCCAGTTATCTCGCAACGTTCGGTAGCCACCGGGTGTCCACCGACGCGCCACTGATCCGCCAGGGTGCGGAGCGGGCCATCTTGCGCGGGCTGATTGCCGCCGCTGGCCGGGAGAGCCTGCTGGAGATCGAGATCAACGCGGGCCGTGCGAACCGCGTCCGCCTCAACAGGGCACCCGCCCCGCGGCCGCGCGAAGTCCTGGGCGTGCTGCGCTGCGTGCTGTTCGCTCCTGAGGACATCGCCGTGGTGAAGGGTGACCCGGATCAGCGCCGTCGTTACCTCGATGACCTGCTCGTGGCCATGAAGCCGCGATACGCGGGCGTGCGTGCTGACTACGAGCGGGTGCTGCGACAGCGGACGGCGCTGCTGAAGTCGGTCAAGGCCCGGGGCGCCGTCCCGGCTGCAGCGCTCGAGGTGTGGGATGACCACCTTGTGACCGCCGGGGTGCAGCTAACGGCTGGTCGGCTGCGGCTGGTTCGCGAACTGAGGCCATTCGTGGCCGCGTGCTATAGCGCTGTCTCCGGTACCGAGCGAGACACCGACCTGTGGTATCGGATGTCAGCCGCTGCGGCTAGCTCCCAGGGCCGCGACCCTGACGGCCGCGACCCTGACGGCCGCGACCCTGACGGGCTCGTGCCTGAGGATGGCTCGGCCAATAGCGACGACCTCGCTTTCGATGTAGAGCCTGACCCGGAGAAGCTCGCTGTCACATTCCGCGAGGCGCTGGCAGCGCGGCGCCAGGCCGAGTTTGAGCGAGCGGTTTGCCTGGTCGGCCCGCACCGGGACGAGCTGGAAATGAGGGTCGGCGGCTTGCCGGCTCGCGGTTACGCCAGTCACGGCGAGTCGTGGTCGCTGGCGCTGGCCTTGCGGCTGGCCGCCTACCAGCTCTTGCGCTCGGGCGGCGAGGACCCGGTGCTCATACTCGACGACGTATTCGCCGAACTGGACAGCCAGCGCCGCAATCGGCTCGCTGACCTCGTGAGCGACGCCGAGCAGGTCCTGATCACGGCCGCGGTGCCGGAAGATGTGCCAGCGAGCCTTGCCGGCGCGAGGTTCACCGTCGCGGACGGAGTGATCGCTCGTGCCTGATCGCGAATCGGAGGAGCGGGTGAGCCTCGCCCGCGCCGCGCTGGCGGCGGCCAAGGCCGACGCGCGGGCCCGCGGCGCAAGGCCCACCGGCCGGCGCCGCTCGGGCGTCGGGCCCGCCACCCAGCCTGGGCAGGTCATTGAGCCGGGCTCAGATCCGCTCTCGAGAGACAGCGCAGGGAGCGGCCGCGGTCTCGGCAAGACCCCGGCGACAGGGGCGGAGGCGACATCTGATGTGGCGCCCGCGCGCCTACCGGTGGCCCGGCCAGGTTTTCCGCCGCAGCCGGACCGAGCCGAGCCGCAGCCACTGGCTGCCGCGATCAACAACCTCCTGGACGCCGAGGGCTGGGGGCTGGCCGCCGCGACCGGGTCGGTGTTCGGCCGGTGGGCGCAGATCGTCGGTTCCGATCTTGCAGCCCACACCACCCCGGAGTCCCTATCCGACGGCGAGCTGATCGTGATCGCGGTCTCAACCGCCTGGGCCACCCAGGTGCGCCTGCTGGCGGCCCAGCTAGTAGCCCGGCTCAATGCTGAGCTGGGCGAGGGTACGGTGCGCCGAGTGAAGGTCCGTGGACCGGTAACCGGCACCAGGAAGCCCGGCGAATGGCGAGTACGCGGCGGCCGTGGCCCGCGCGACACCTACGGCTGAGCCGCGCGGCGCGTGGGAGTGTACGGCTGAGGCTAGGCCCGCGTCCAGGTAAAATGAACGAGCGCACTAGGCATGCTGCTAGGTGGGGGTTTGACGCGGCTGGCCTACGCGTTTGTCCTGTTCAGAGGAGCTTCAGCTTTGTCCTACGACGCACGTTCGATCACGGTCTTGGAAGGCTTGGAGGCCGTCCGCAAGCGACCCGGTATGTACATCGGGTCGACCGGTGAGCGGGGTTTGCATCATCTGGTGCAAGAGGTCGTCGACAACGCCGTGGACGAGGCGCTGGCGGGCTTCGCCGACACCATCGTGGTTACCTTGCTCGCCGACGGCGGCGTCCGCGTGTACGACAACGGCCGCGGTATTCCGGTGGACGAGCACCCGGTTGAGAAGCGGCCCGCCGTTGAGGTCGTCCTGACGACGCTGCACGCGGGCGGCAAGTTCGACAGCCAGTCCTATGCGGTGTCCGGCGGCCTGCACGGCGTCGGCGTCTCGGTCGTCAACGCGCTGTCCACGCGGCTCGAGGTGGAGATCCGCAAGGACGGCTACGTCTGGCGCCAGTCGTACGCGATGAGCGAGCCGACGGGACCGCTGAGCCGGGACGAGCGCACCGATGAGACCGGAACGATCGTTACGTTCTGGCCGGATGGGGACATCTTCGAGACCACCGAGTGGTCATTCGAGACGCTGTCGAGGCGGCTGCAGGAGATGGCCTTCCTGAACAAGGGCCTGTCGATCACGTTCATCGACGAGCGGCCCGAGCACATCAACGGTGAGCCGCACGTGGCCGAGTTCCGCTATGGCGGCGGCCTGTCCGACTATGTGCGCTACCTCAACGCCACCAAGGATCCGGTAAACCCGTCGGTGATCGAATTCGGTGACGAGATCAGGGCTGACGGCATCTCCGCGGAGATCGCGATGCAGTGGACCCAGTCGTACACCGACTCAGTCCACTCCTTCGTCAACACCATCAACACCGCGGAGGGCGGTACGCACGAAGAGGGCTTCCGCTCAGCGCTGACGTCGATCGTCAACCGCTACGCCCGGGAGCAGAACTACCTGCGCGAGAAGGACGAGAACCTGCTCGGCGAGGACATCCGCGAAGGTCTCACCGCCATCATCCACGTCAAGATGTCCGAGCCGCAGTTCGAGGGTCAGACCAAGCAGAAGCTCGGCAATACCATGGCCAGGTCGTTCGTGCAGAAGGTCTGCAACGACCACCTCAAGGACTGGTTTGATCGCAATCCCGGCGACGCCAAGGGCATCGTCGACAAGGCGATCCAGGCCTCCCGGGCCCGAGTCGCGGCCCGGCAGGCGAGGGACCTGACCCGCAAGAGCGCGATGGGCGGCTCTGGGCTGCCCGGCAAGCTGGCTGACTGCCAGTCCGGTGACCCGACGATCAGCGAGATCTACATCGTCGAGGGTGACTCAGCCGGCGGCTCGGCGAAGGGCGGCCGGGATTCGAAGTTCCAGGCGATCCTGCCGATCCGCGGCAAGATCCTCAACGTCGAGAAGGCCAGGATTGATCGCGTTCTGCGGAACAACGAAGTCCAGGCGATGATCACGGCCCTCGGCACCGGCATCCACGACGACTTCGACATCGCAAAGCTCCGGTACAACCACATCATCTTGATGGCGGACGCCGACGTCGATGGGCAGCACATCACTACCTTGCTGCTCACGCTCTTGTTCCGGTTCATGAAGCCACTCATCGAGGCCGGTCACGTGTACCTGGCCCAGCCGCCGCTCTACAAGATCAAGTGGGACGGGCGCGGCGTGCCGCCTGGCTATGCGTACTCGGACAAGGAGCGCGACGCGGTCATTGAGGCGGGTATCGCGGAGGGGCGCCGTGACCCTCGTAGCCGCGACGGCGTGCAGCGCTTCAAGGGCCTTGGCGAGATGAACGCCACCGAGCTATGGGATACGACGATGGATCCGGCCAAGCGCGTGCTGCGGCAGATCACTGTCGACGACGCCGCGCAGGCCGACGAGATGTTCAGCGTGCTGATGGGAGAGGACGTCGAGGCGCGCCGATCGTTCATCCAGCGCAACGCCAAGGACGTCAAATTCCTTGACATCTAACGATGGGAACGGGGCCGCACTCGCTGGTGTCAGCGCGCCTGCGCGCGGCCGAAGGAAGGATTCGTAAGTGTCAGACGTGACCACGCCGGACGCTCCGTCGGAGGGACACGGCCGCACCGAGCCGGTCGACATCGGCGTCGAGATGCAGCGCAGCTTCCTCGACTACGCGATGTCCGTCATCGTCGGCCGCGCGCTGCCAGACGTCCGCGACGGCCTGAAGCCCGTTCACATCCGGATCCTGTACGCGATGTACGACGGTGGGTACCGGCCGGACCGCGGCTATAACAAGTGCGCGCGGATCGTCGGCGACGTAATGGGCAACTATCACCCGCACGGCGACTCGGCGATCTACGACACGCTTGTGCGAATGGCTCAGGACTGGGCCATGCGGATGCCGTTGGTCGACGGCTCGGGCAACTTCGGCTCGCCTGGTGACGACCCAGCCGCGGCGATGCGGTACACCGAGTGCCGACTCGCGCCGCTGGCGATGGAACTGCTCCGCGACATCGATAAGGAAACCGTCGACTTCCGGCCGAACTACGACGGCCGGTCCGCCGAGCCGGTCGTCCTGCCCGCCCGGTTCCCGAACCTGCTTGTCAACGGTTCAGAGGGCATCGCGGTGGCGATGGCTACCAAGATTCCGCCGCACAACCTGCGTGAGGTGGCGGCCGGCGCCCAGTGGTTCCTGGCGCACTTCGACGCGACCGACGAGGAGCTGCTCGAGGCGCTGCTGGAACGCGTGAAGGGGCCGGACTTCCCGACGGCTGCGCAAATCGTCGGCCGCCGCGGCATTCTCGACGCTTACCGCACTGGGCGCGGCTCGATCACGATGCGCGCAGTCGTCGAGGCGGAAGAGGACAGCCGGGGCCGGAACCAGCTGGTGGTGACGCAGCTGCCGTTCCAGGTCAACCCCGACAGCCTGATCAGCAAGATCGCCGAGCTCGCCAATACGGGCCGGGTCACGGGCATCGCGAACATCCAGGACGAGAGCAGCGCGCGGCAGGGCCGCCGGATCGTGATCGTGCTCAAGCGCGACGCCGTTCCGAAGGTCGTGCTCAACAACCTGTATAAGCACACACAGCTGCAAGACACCTTCGGCGCCAACATGGTGGCGCTGGTCGACGGCGTGCCACGGACGCTGCGGCTGGATCAGATGATCCGCCACTGGGTTGCGCATCAGATCGAAGTGATCGTCCGCCGGACCCGGTACCTGCTGCGCAAGGCCGAGGAGCGGGCGCACATCCTGCGCGCGCTGCTGAAGGCGATCGACCGGATCGATGAGGTCATCGCCCTCATCCGCGGCAGCGAGTCCGCCAACGTCGCCAGGCAGGGCCTTATGGACCTGCTCGAGATCGACGAGGTTCAGGCCACCGCGATTCTCGACCTCCAGTTGCGCCGGCTAGCCGCGCTGGAGCGGCAGGCCCTGACCGACGAGTACGAGCAGCTGATGGCCGAGATCGCCGAGTACGAGGCCATCCTGGCCTCGCCAGAACGACAGCGGCAGGTCATCAGTACTGAGTTGGCGGAGATCACCGAGAAGTACGGTAACGACCGGCGGACCGAGATCGTCGCGTACGACGGCGACGTCTCCATCGAGGACCTGATCGCCGAGGAGGACGTGGTCGTCACGATCACGCACGGCGGTTACGCCAAGCGGACGAAGGTCGACCTGTATCGGGCACAGCGTCGCGGCGGTAAGGGCGTGCGCGGCGCCCAGCTGCGCACCGACGACATCGTCGACCACTTCTTCGTCACGAGCACGCACCACTGGATCCTGTTCTTCACCAACAAGGGCCGGGTCTACCGGGCGAAGGCCTACGAGCTGCCCGAGGCAGGCCGCGATGCTCGCGGCCAGCATGTGGCGAACCTGCTCGAATTCCAGCCGGATGAGCACATCGCCGAGGTCCTCGCGCTCCGCGACTACAACGTGGCGCCGTACCTCGTCCTGGCGACGTCGTCCGGCCTGGTGAAGAAGTCGCGGCTCACGGACTTCGACTCACCCCGCTCCCGCGGCGTCATCGCCATCGTCCTGCGCGAGGACGACGAGGTGATCGCGGCCCGGCTGGTGTCGGCCGACCAGGACCTGCTGCTGGTGAGCAGGCACGCCCAGGCGATCAGGTTCCGCGCGAGCGACGACGCGCTCCGGCCAATGGGCCGGGCGACGTCGGGTGTCATCGGCATGCGGTTCACCAACGGCGACCAGCTTCTCGGCATGTACGTGGTCGACGAAGGCGCCGACGTCCTGGTCGCGACCGGCGGCGGCTACGCGAAGCGAACCCATGCCGATCAGTACCCGGTGCAGGGACGCGGCGGCCTCGGGGTCGTCACGGCGCGCATCGTCGAGGCCCGCGGCGAGCTCATCGGCGCGCTGATGGTCCACCCGGATGACGAGGTATTCGCGATCACGTCCGCTGGCGGGGTGATCAGGACGGCTGCTTCGGAGATCAAGCAGTCGGGCCGGCAGACGATGGGTGTCCGTCTGGTGAATCTTGGCGAAGGCCAGAGCCTGGTTGCCATTGCGAGGAATGCAGAGGCCATTGCCAACGCGATTGTCGCGGATGTGGAGATGGAGGCAGCCGACGATAACGCCGATGCCGCAGCCGTGGACGCGGAATTGCTGGCAGAAGAGGGTGACGTTATAGGAATTGCCCAGTCTGATGCCGGCGATATGGAAGACGACGGCGACTCTGAGTAACAATTCAGGCTCTGACCTGGCCTTTGCTGGTATCGAAAAAAGGTTCACGCCTAGTTGCCGTTGACGAACCGTGTATCGTTCGTGCGAAAGAAAACTCAAAATTGCTGAGTCGCCCTGGGCCCCCAGACCGCTGCGCCTCCTCTGGGAAGACCGCTTCGACGGCGAAGTTGCTCGGCGCAACGATCGAGTCCACTCGGGCGTCATAACAGAAGCCGTAGCGGGTGTTCTGATTTACGCGAATCAGGACTACCTGGCGGGGGATAACCTCGTGTCAGTACACGGTGCGGAGGAGGACGGGGTGGAGAACGGCGTCGACACGCCAGCGCGGGGTCCGGGCGAGGGTCCCGGCAACTCGCAGGAAGGCGATGGCTCGGGCGGAAACGAGCCCGCAGTTGCCGCCGCCGCCCGCGTGCCAGCCGCCGGTGACGCCGGTCAGGCATTCGGCACTGGACCGGCGAACCGGTCCGAGGTCGCCGTAACCCGTCCCAACCCAGTGATCACGCCGTCCGCATCACCGTCCACAGGTCCGGCGGCCACAGGTCCGGCGGCTCCGTCCCCCGGTCCGGCGGCTCCGTCCGCGGGTCCGGCGGCACCGCTCAATAGGCCGTCAGGGGATCCGGCTTCGCAGCCGCTCATGGCGCCGCCCACGCCGTCTTCTAACGGCGGCACCGGCAGCGGGCAGACGACGCTCTCTGACATGGCGACCAGCGCTCGCGGCCTGGCGGCCAAGGTAGGCGCGTCGTTCTCGGGTATGACGAAGCCTAAGCCGAAACCGCGCCCGCAGGCTCGTCGGCCTGGACCAGGCGGACCGCGAACCGGTGCGGCTGTGCGGACGTCGCAGACCGCCAGGCCGCCGTCGACGTCTCTGCAGCCGACCAGGAGCGCCATGCTGAGCCTCCAGCGCATCGAGCCGATGTCGGTGATGAAATTCAGCTTCCTGATCTCGCTCGTCGCCTGGGTAGTGCTGTTCGTCGCGGTGGCGATCATTTACTTCTCGTTGTCCAAGCTGGGCGTGTTTGCCAAGATCGAGCAGACAGTCGGCCTGGTCACGTACAACAGGGACCACCCGGGGTCCAATGCCGCCAGCTGGTTCAGCGCCTCGCGCGTTCTTGAATACACGGCGCTGGTGTGCACGATCAACGCGATCTTGTTCACGGCGCTCGCCACGGTCGGGGCGGCCCTCTACAACCTCGTGAGTTCCCTCACGGGTGGCATAGAAGTGACCCTGAGGGAATCCGACTGAGCACATAGTCCCCGGTTGCGGTAATCTAGGCCGGCGCAGCAGGACCAGGGTTGTGGGCTGAAACTGTTCTGCGCGAACCCGGCCGACGGCAGTGCCACAGGCATTTCCGCAGGTCAGAGACATAGTTGACGGGCCTGTAGCTCAGACGGTTAGAGCGCTTCCCTGATAAGGAAGAGGTCAGAGGTTCAAGTCCTCTCAGGCCCACCCTGAACGCCCAGCTCAGCAGTCCTCCCGGTCAACCGAGGCAGCTAGCAGCTCTGCGACGGCCTCCCGACCATGTTGGCGGGCGCTTTCCAGCGGCGTTGAGCCCCATTCGCTGCGGATGTTCGGGTCGGCGCCCAGCCCCAGCAGCAGCCGGGCCATCTCGACGTCGCCGGTCATGGCCGCCTCGTGCAGCGGCGTGAACCACTGCTGCTCTAGCGGGATGTCGAGGCGGCCGCGGGCGTTCACGTCGAAGCCGAGTTCGGCCAGCAGCGCGATCGCATCGAGCTTGCGGCCGGATGCCGCCCAGGCCATCAGGCCGGGTCGCCGCGCGCGCGCTTCGGGGGCGTAGGCCCGCAGCCGCGTTGCGGTGTCCCGGTCTCCGGCCAGGACGGCGGCGATCAGCGAGTTGACCTCGTCGAGCGCCGGCGGGGCGGCGCCGTGGGCGACGAGCCACTCGGCCAGCTCCGGGTACCCGCTCAGCTTCGCCAGCTCGGCCGGTGTGAGCCGGTCGGAGTTCCGCGGGGCCGTCGGTCGCCCGCCCGGCGCCGCGTACGGCGTGCGGAAGTCGACGCCGTGCCGCACCAGCAGCCGGACCCGGTCGCCCATGTCGTGCACGATCGCCCACCACAGCTGCCCGCGCAGCATCTCCCGCGGTGAGTCGGCTTTGTCCCCGAACCGCGCCGCCCACGGCCCGCCGTCCCCGCGGCCGAGACCATGCTCGAACAGCAGCATCAGGTGCCGGTCGTCGCGGCCGAACTGGCGGTCATACAGCAGCTGGCCGTCGTTCGCGTCCGCGCCCGCGGCCAGCAGCAACCCGGCCAGCGCGAACGCGTGCGGGTGCTCGTCCTCATCGTGGCTGCCCAGCGCGCAGGTCGCCACCGTATACGGCGGGTACAGGCCGTGCCACAGGTACCCGGCGTTCGGGTCGGCGCCATGCTCCAGCAGCGCCCGCGCCGTGCCGAGCGTGGCTTCCTCGCTGATACGCGGGTCGTGCCGCGCGCTCGCGAGGTACAGCAGCGGCTCCCACCCGTAGGGGCCGCCCTCGCGGCTGGCCAGCATCGGGTCGGCAGTGAGCTGCGCCCGGACCGACGCTGCGTCCGCCGCGGCGGCCGCGACATGAATGCTGGAACGGGCCAGTTCCGGGGCGGCAGCCAGCACCCGGGCCGCTCGTTCCCAGCGCGAGGGCTCGTCGTCCCCGCCGAAACGGAGGCAGGCGAACGCGAGGAACTCGTCCGCCGCGCCGGATGTTTGGTGAATCTCGTCGGGAGACCGGCGGTACCGCTCGATCATCTCCAGGTGCCGCCTGAGCCGCGCCCAGGACGCGAAGCCGTAGTGCCGGGCGACCACGAGCTGCGCCCCGGTCAGCGTGACCGTATGCGCGCCGTTGGGGTGGTACTCGGCGACGAGATCCAGTGCTCCAGGCACACCCGCGCGCGCCAGGTCGCGGACGTCCTTAGCCTGCTTGCGGAGCTGCTCCAGGCTGGCGTCGTCGGGCAGAGATACGGGTGGCATGTGCCAACCCCCTTTCACCGCCTGTGGTCCGCTTCGTCAGGCCGAAAGGAGGCTGGATAGCCATGACCGTTCTGACAACTCGTTCGGGTGGGCTCGGCCCTGTCCGCGGACCCGGCGGCGCCCCGTGCGCCGTGTCTGAGACTACGCCCGGGTCGGCCCAGCGCGCATGGGTCGGTCGATGTCAGTTTGATGCGATTTCTGGATGAGTCCTTCGGCCGGCCCGTCCGGGGTGGGCCACCAAGTGCCTGACTTCCTCTGCTACGTTGGGTGGTTACTTATGGTCGCCACTCGGCGACTATCCGTATGGCTACGACTTCGTGAATCGCCCTTGACCGACGTCATCTAGCGTGCAAGGGAGAGCCGAACGCATATGCCTTCGGATTGGGACGCCCGGCTTGCGCGCCGGGAAGCGCCGGGAGGATCACGGCGGCGGGGTGTCAATGGCTTCCGCCGCGATGAGATCAGGGCTAGAGAGTCTTCTGCCCAGCCGCCGACGACAGAGTTGGCATACGAAGAGCCGGTCCGGAAACTGCGCGAGCCAGACTGGTCCGAGGGCACGGGACAGTTCCCGGTCGAACTAAGCTCGCTTGGCGCGCCTCAGGCGCGCGGACCGCGTCGCAAGCTGGCCCGCTGGAGGCCGGCGGTCTGGCCGCTGGTTCTCTCCTATGTGATCGATCTAGTTTGTGTCGGCTGGTACACCTTGCCATCAGTCGGCCTGCTTGCCTGGCCGCTGACGGTGATGTGGACCTGGCCTATTCTCACCACGCTCATCGGCATTGTCGGCATACGACGGACTCGCAAAGCACTGCGCAAGTCTGAGGCTCGCTGGTCGGGCCCTGCGCTGGCGAGAAACGAGGATTTCCTGATAGTTGTCCTTACTACTATCGGCCGCCACGACATCTACCCAGCGCTTGAGCGTTCGGTCGCCTCCTACCTCACGTATCTCCCCAGGTGCTTTCCCCGCCTCAGGATTGACATCGTCATCGATGAGGGCTGCGAGGCAACAAGCAAGATCGCCAGGCTGGCGGCCGGAAGTGAGATGGTACGGCTTGTCACTGTGCCGCTGCGGTATCACACGGCTAACGGGACGAGATTCAAGGCACGCGCCAGCCAATACTCACATGAGCTGCGGATCCGCGAGCACGAAGACCGCGACGACGTGTGGGTTTTGCATATGGATGATGACACTGGGGTAGGCCCCGATACCGCCCAGGCCATGGCCCGGTTCGTCGAGGAGCAGTTTCAAGCCGGTCCGGATGCCAAGCACATGGCTCAGGGCATCTTGACCTACCCGCGCCAGTACGCCGGGAACAAGCTCACCTGGCTCGCGGACTCAGCGAGGCCCGCTGAAGACGTGGCGCGGTTCTCGGCGTGGACCGGCCGCGGCACGCCCCGGGCCGGCTTGCATGGCGAGCTATTGTTGGTGCGGTCCTCGATCGAGGCAACAATAGGCTGGGACTTCGGCCCTCAAAGCATTGTCGAGGACGCCCAGTTCGCGCTGATCTTCTGCGCTCGCTACGCCGGCCGCAGTGCCTGGTTCGGCGGCCGGTCCTATGGCGCCTCGCCAGCCACTTTCCGCGATTTCGTCCGCCAGCGCGAGCGCTGGTCCTGGGGGCTGGCGGCGCTGGTGTTCAACCGGTCGCTGCAACTGCGGAACCGCCTGCTACTCGGATACTCGGTGATGTCGTGGGTTGTCGGCCCCATTCAGAATGTCGGAGTAGTTTTCCTTGTCGCAGTCCTCGTCGGACATGCGAGCACATCCCCGGTGACGCTCTTCGTCGTTCCGTTGTGGTCGCTGAACATGGCCTACGTGATCTGGATGTACTGGGAGGGCTTGCGGCTAAATGCCCGAGCATCCGACGGCGGCCGGCGCAAGTGGTGGGAACCCTGGGCCGTTGTCCTGCTGATCCCGGTTTTCGGCCTGATGGAGGGAGTTGGCGGGCTGCGCGGATTCGTGAAATTCGTCCGGCGCACCGATAACAAGTTCGTCGTCATCGCGAAGCCGTCATGACTAAGCCGGGCCGCGCGCGCATCGTCCTGACGGGCGTGGCCATCCTGATTACGCTCGCGGCGTGCTCGATCCCGTCCAGGCCGCTGTGGTGGCCACACCAGAAGCACGCAGTTCCTATGGTGCGTCATCCGTGGCGCCAGGGCATGCGGCAACTCGGGATTCATGTGTACTGGACGGCCAACCGCGATGACTCATCCGCTGCCGTAGTCCGGGCGAAGGCTAACCGGATCATCGATTATGCAATCAGCCTGAACGCGAACTCGGTAACCGTCACGATCCCGTTCTTTACTTACGGCCCCACCTCCGACACGGTGTATGCCAAGCGGAATGTGACGCCGAGTTCCAGCCATATCGCGATCTTCCTCGCTGTGGCAGCAAAGGCGCACATCAGGGTGACGCTCCGGCCGGTCCTCAACGAGGATGCGCTGGTCGCGCGGAACCCACAAGCCTGGCGCGGCTCGATCGAGCCAAAGAGTCGGGGCGACTGGTTCCGCAGCTACCGCGAGCTTCTGCTGCCTTACGCGGCTGCGGCACAGGCAGGCCGTGCTGCGACCTTCGTGCTGGGCACAGAGCTCACCTCGCTGGAAGGTGCCCCGCAGTGGCCCTGGCTCGTCCGCTCGGTCAGATCCGTCTATCGCGGCCACCTGACTTATGACCTGAACCATGACGAGTTTGCCGCGGGCACGGCGAACCCCCCGATACCGAGCCACAACGTCGACGCCTACCCACAGTTCGGCCTCCCGGCGAATGCGACAGTAGCGCGCCTGACCTCGTCTTGGGATGCGTGGCTGGCGGCCCATTCGCTGTCAGTCCGCCGGGCACTGACGCTGAGCGAGATCGGCATTGACGCGGTGGCCGGGTCGTATACGAACCCATGGGCCTGGCGCAGCCTAAGGGCGGCACCCATTGACACGCGCGTTCAGGCCGCTTGGTACCAAGCGGTGTGCAACGCAGTCTCGACCGAGCAGGTCGGCGGCGGAATCTACTGGTGGTATGTCAACTTCGATGCGAATCCGGGCGGACCGCGCCAGTTCGAATCTGACCGGCTGACGTTTCTGGATCGGCCGGCCCAGCACGTGATCCGGAACTGCTTCGCCAGGCTCTCCAGGACCCGGATCGCCTCGACGAGCGGATCGGCGCTCACTCGCCCATAATGGCGTCCTCAGCGCAGGCGGAACACTGCGGCCAGATAGCAGAACATCGCAACGGCAGCGGCGAGTGCCATGCCGAACGAGGAGCCGTTGCTCTGGTCGCCGACAAAGCCCGACCCCGCGGCCGCGGCAGCAAGCACAGCGGCAAGCCCCACAGACGTGAACGCGATCGCGCTGCGCGCGCGGATAGCCCGGACAACCGCGGCAACCGCCGTCGCCAGGACCAGCAGGGCCACAATGGCGTGCGCGGCGAGAGTGGCAGAGCCGAAAACCGCAGACAGGAATCCTTTGTGTTTCGGGACTGTGACATAGAGGTTCACAGCGGCGCCGAGCGCGAACTGGATGATGATCAGCACCCCCGCGCCCATGCAATTCCCGCGCAACGCGGTCAACCGCGTGTCTTGCTGAGCGCGTGGCTGTGTTGACGACATCTCATACCGCCTTGTCTCGCAAGCGTCATGTGGTTCATGACAGCCGCGGTCCTATTACACCCGACCTCGGCTAGGTCATGACAGCACCGCCACGGTGCCCCGAGCGGCCCGCTGATCGGGCAAGAGGTGTACGGTCCCGCTGATCGGCGCTGCAACTTCTGAGGGGAAGGTACAACTCGATGACCGGCGCCCGGCAAGACGAGCCCATCCGTGCGAGTAAGTACGCCCGGATCGAGCGGGAGAGACGCTTCCTGCTGGCCGAACCGCCGCCGTCGTCGGCTGTCACCGCTCGCCGCCACATCACCGATAGGTACCTGCCGGGAACGCGCCTGCGCCTGCGGCGCGTCGACTTCCCCGACAGCGGAGACTGCGAGTTCAAGTTCACCCAGAAGGTGCCGGCCGATCAACCGGGCTTCACCCAGGGGCTGATCACCAACATCTATCTGTCCGCGGCCGAATACGAATTGCTAGCGTCACTCCCAGCCGCAGTGCTGTGCAAGACGCGGCTGAGCCTCCCGCCGCTGGGCATCGACGTCTTCGAACCGCCGCTGCACGGCTTGATCATGGCTGATGTCGAGTTCAGCACGGACAACGAGGCACAGGCGTTCCGCATACCGCCAGCGGTTGTCGCCGAGGTCACCGATGACCCCCGCTTCACCGGGGGCAGCCTCATCCACGCTCACCGCCGCGACGTGCTCGCCTGGCTTGCCGAATACGGCATCGCACCCCAGTCGGCCGAGTGAGTTCACGCCATCAAGTTGGAATGGCGATCTCCTACCCCTGCTAGTCGCTGGCGGCCGTGGCCAAGCCGCTGAACAATTCGCCGTAGTCGTACGCCGACTCGGGCTTGGCACGCAGGGCGGCGTCGATCATCTTGGCGTCCTCGCCAACGAGGATCCGCCAGTCGCCAGCTTGCACCCGGTCGAGGATGATGGTCGCCGCCTGCGCCGCGCTGAGCGGTGCGTTGTCCCGGAAGTCGTTCTCAAACTGCCTCAGGAACCTGCGCAGATCCTCGGGTGACGCGCTCTCGGAGAGAAGGCCGGCCTCGATCAGTCGCGCTCGCCTCCCGAGCGGCAGCACTTCATCGAGTTGTGCGTCGCTCATCTGCGCGGGCTCGGGCAGGCCGAGGGCGCGTCGGCTGTTCGCCACGATATTGGTGCCCACATGCCCGGGCATCACGACAGCCACCCGGACACCTGGTGCGTTGCAACGTAGGTCCTCGATCAGCGCCTCGGTAAAGCCACGCACTGCGAACTTAGCCGTCGAGTAGGCGGTATGTGGCATGCCCGGACCTAGCGTCGCCCACAAGCCGTTCACGCTGCTGGTGTGGACCAGGACACCATCGCCGCTCGCGATCAGCAGCGGCAGGAACGCGCGGGCGCAGTAATAGACCCCCCAGAAATCGACGGCGAACGTGCGCTCCCAGTCCTCTCGGCTGTCCAGGACGAAGCTGCCGCCACCGCCGACCCCGGCGTTGCTGAACACCACATCGACGTGAGAACTGGCGTGTTCCGTCAGCAAGTCATCGCGGAACCGCCGAACCTGCGCCTCGTCGGAGACATCGCAGGCGTGACCAGTGACGCGCGCACCCTGAACTGCTTCCGACCGAGCAAGCTCGGCCGTCTGCTCGACAGCATCGAGGTGCCAGTCGCACGTCGCCACTGAGCATCCCTGCGCTGCGAGCTGGCGAACGAGCTCGCGGCCCATGCCAGAACCACCGCCGGTCACCACCGCAAGCTTTCCCGCGTAAGCATCCATTGCCAGGCACCTCGCAGCCGGTCGTGCATCGCCGAGCCCGAATCGCTCGCGATGATCGTTGCCTGCCGTGCTACCCGTCGTCAATGGCGGCGTACGTTGAAGCCGAGCGACGTCAGCGGGCTTAAGGGGCAGCTAAGGGCAGATCCGGCCGTTGCGTTCAAAAGCCCCGTGCGTTAGCGGCATCAGGCTGGCCCAGATCGTTTCCATTTGCTCGGCGACCATCTCGATCTCTCGCTGCGGGAACGACGGGAACGCGGCGTCCGGGTGCTTCACGCGCAACGACAAGAAGTTCATCAGGGCGCGCGCATTGCACGTGGTGTACATCGAGGAGTACAGCCCAACCGGTAGGACGGTCCGAGCCACCTCGCGAGCCACGCCCGCGTCAAGCATCTCCAGGTAGGCGGCGTACGACTGTCGGCACGAAGACTCAACCGCTTCGGTCACGACCGCGTGCTGAGCTTGCGTGCCGTCGCTGAAGATGTAAGCGCCCGGCTTGCCGCTCTGAACCAGCTTCCGCTCCGGGCCAGGTACGTAGAAGACGGGCTCGAGCTTGCGATACCGGCCGCTCTCTTCGTTGTAGCTAAACGTCCGATGGCGCATGAACTCGCGGAATACGAAGATCGGCGCGCTGACGTAAAAGGTCATGATCGAGTGCTCGAACGGCGTGCCGTGCCGGTCCCGCATCAAGAAGTTGATCAGGCCGGCCGATCGCTCGGCATCGCCGTCGACGTCAGCGAGCGACTGCTCGCCCTTGGTAGAGACGCGGGCTGCCCAGATCACGTCGGCGTCCGACGCTGAGTGTTTGACCAGCTCGACTGTCATGTCGCTGCGGAAGGTTATGTCCGGCACGGTCGTCATTGTGCCCGCTGCCACGGCCAGTTCCATCGGCGCACCCTCTCCTCGCTGTATGCCCAGGTCCAATCATGCCGGCCGGGGCTGACAATAGTGGCGAGGACGCACCGCTGAGGCGCGCGAAGCGTCCCAGACCAACCCGGACTGCAGCGGCCGCCGGGCCAGGGTGCCGCATGCAGTACGCCCCAATTAAGACATCGCTTAATCGCGCGTCGCGCCCGCCGCTAGGCGCGAGTTAAAGTCGGATAACGCCGCGGGACTGAAGGGATTAGCTGAGATGAGCGCAGAGCCTGGTGAGGCGCTCGACGTGCTGCGCAACGTCTGGCGCAGCAAGGGCCAGAGCGCCGCTGACCTTGCCGACCCCAACGGTGAGGTGAAGTCCTGCAAGCGGATGGCGGACGCCGGCGTCGGGTACGAGGACTTCGCGGCCGGCGAGCAGGATCTCAACGTTGCCTGGCGGGCCAGGCTGGAGCGCGAGGGTAAGCTCAACCGGTCCGGCGGTACGATCCGTGATCTTGTCATCGGATCGCTGAGGCGCGCTGACCAGGGCACCTGACGGCGAGGAGAATCGCTGCGTGGAGTACCCCGGCACCGTCGGCGAGCTGACCGATGGCCTGCGGCACGGCGGTTACCTGGCCGACCGGGGCCTGGCTACCTCATTGCTGGTTTCGCTTTCACTACACCGGCCAGTGCTGCTGGAAGGAGAGGTGGGTGTCGGCAAGACCGAGGTCGCCAAAGTGCTGGCTGCCGTGTACGGGCGGACGCTTATCCGCCTTCAGTGTTACGAGGGCATTGACACCAATCAGGCGCTGTACGAGTGGGATTACGCCCGGCAGATGCTCCAGATCCGGGCCCTGTCTGAGCGTCAGGCGGCCGACGAGCAGGCGGTCGACAAGCTGTTTGGTCCCAAGTTCCTCCTGGAACGGCCGCTGCTGGCCGCCGTACGGGCCGGCGACCAGGCCGTCTTGCTGATAGACGAGGTTGACCGGGCGGACGACGAGTTCGAAGCGTTCCTGCTCGAAGTACTGTCGGACTTCCAGATCAGCATCCCGGAGATCGGCACCATCACGGCCCAGTCGCCGCCGACCGTGATTCTCACCTCGAACCGGACCAGGGAACTTCACGACGCACTCCGCAGGCGCTGCCTGTATCACTGGATCGGCTACCCGGCCGCCGAACGCGAAGTGCAGATCGTTCTCGTCCGCGAGCCAGCCGCGGCCGAGCAGCTGACGCGTAAGGTCGTCGCCGCCGTGCACCGGCTCCGCGAGCTGGAGCTGGCCAAGCCGCCGGGCGTCGCCGAGACCATCGACTGGGTGCGCACGCTGAGTTTTCTCGGTGAGACCGATCTGACACCGCAGGCTGCTGACGACACTCTGGGCGCCGTCATCAAGGACCGCGACGACCTCGACCTCGTGCGCGACAACCTCGCGGAGATTACCGCCGGTGGCTGACCAACCGCCGGTGGCCGACCAGGCGACCGCGGTCGCTCAGGCGCCGTTCGCGGATTTGCTCGTCGGCTTCGCTCGTGAGCTGCGCAGCGCCGGCCTGACGGTCGGCACCGGTGACGTTCTGACGTACTGCTCGGCGATGCTCCCACTCGATCCTTCTGACTTGCTCGACCTGTACTGGGCCGGCCGCACGACCATGATCAGCCGGCGTGACGACATCCCTACCTACGACCGCGTATTCCGGCAGTTCTTCCTCGCTGAGGGAGCTCCGGCGGCAGCCCTGCTGATGCTCAAGGCGACGGCTGCCGCGGAGGCTGAAGCAGCGCTCGTGATGCCCGGTACTGAGCCAGGCCCCGAGCAGAACGAGGAGAAGCCCGTTCTCGGCTGGATGGCCTCCGACGTCGACGCCCTCAAGCACCGGTCGTTCGCCGCGTGCACGCCGGCCGAACTGGCCGCCTTGCGACGCATCATGGCCAGGATCAAGCTGACGCCGCCGCGGCGGCGCACCCGCCGGACGAGGCCGGCCAACGCCGGGCGCGTTCCCGACCTGCGCAAGACCATCAGGGACTCGATGCGGATGCACGGCGAGCCCGCCGAGTTGTACTTCCGCCAGCGCCGGACCCGGCTGCGTCCACTCATCCTCATCCTCGACGTGTCCGGCTCAATGGCCGACTACTCGCGGCACCTGCTCCAGTTCGCGCACACGGCGAAGCACGCCGCAGCGAAGGTAGAAGTGTTCTGCTTCGGCACCCGGCTGACCCGCATCACGAAGGCACTTGCACATCGGCGGCCTGATAGCGCGCTCGAGCAGGCGGCTAGGACGGTCGTCGACTGGGATGGCGGGACTCGCATCGGCCAGTCCTTGGACACCTTTGTACGCCGCTGGGGCCGAGGCGGCATGTGCCGCGGCGGAGTAGTCGTGATCTGTTCCGACGGACTCGACCGCGGCGATCCTGAGCTACTGGCCGCTGCGATGACCCGGCTGTCGCGATTGTCGTACCGGATTGTCTGGCTGAATCCGCATAAGGGTCACGACCGCGACTTCCGGCCGAGCACGCTTGGCATGATGGTGGCAGCGCCACATATCGACGTGCTGCTATCCGGACACGACCTGGCTAGCCTGGAACAACTAGCGGAAATGCTGCCCGTGCTCAATTGATGAGGGCAGGACCGAGGAGCGATTCGTGAGGTGGAGTGTCGGCATCGAGGCCGAGGGCGACCAGATCCTGACGCGCGAAGAGGTGGTCGAGCTTGCTGACGCCATCGCCGCGAGCGACGGCATCGCCACCGGAATCGGCACCAGCCGCTATGGCGCGCAGCTCGTCGTCGAAGCCGACAGCCGGGAGGACGCCATCGGCATGGCCACCGAGCGTTTCCTCGCAGCGGCAGGCACGGCGGGCCTGCCGTCGGCGCCCATCGTGCGCACCGAGGCGATCAGCGAGGCGGCGGAAGAGGACGAGTTCCGGTGATCCGGCTGGGTTCCCTCGCGGGCTACCCGTTCGAAGGCCCGCGACTGCTGGCTGGCTGGACGCCGCCGACAGCAGCGGCGGTCTACGCGATCCTCTACAAGCCCGACCCCGATGCGAAGCCCGAACGCTATGCAGTCAGCTACGTCGGCCACTCAGACGACCTGAGCACCGAGCGCTTCCCGTTCCAGCATCCGCGGGCTAGCTGCTGGACCAGCCGGGCAGGCTCGAAGTGGAAGGTCTACATCGCCACGTACGTGGTGCCGGGCGGTAATCGGCCGCATCGCGAGCAGATCGCCCGGGAGCTGCTGGCGACCTACCACCCGAGCTGTAACGACGAGAAGTACGACAACGCCTGGCAGGACCACTGGATTGGCGAGTACTCCGCGCCGACCACTGCACCGGTAGCTCGCCGCGGGCCCGATCAGTCCGGCCACACCTGACGTCTGCCGGCTGCCTCGAAATCCGGGTGCGCGAAAGAACCGACGTTGCCGGCTACGTCGTTTCTTTCATGATCATGGAAGCGACGCTGGATCCTTCGCGATCATGAAGATGGAGGTGCGTAGCCCACCGCATCGTGCAGACGCGAGCGGCGAGTACCGGAGGCTGGCCGGACGGGTTCGGGCGCGGCGGGCTCGGCCGGCCGCGGCGTCACGTCCGCGACGATCTCCTCGGCCATCCCGTACAACAGCGGCAGCGCGCCTGCAACGACGCCGCCAGTCTGATTGATGTGCCCGACACCCGGGCCGATCAGCTTGGCGTGGCCATGAATCGTGCGCACTAGCTCTGCGCTCTCTTCCAGGTTCCCGGCGATCCTAGCCAGCAGCGTGCCCACCCAGAACAGGTAGAACGCCAGCCCCGCGATCAGCAGCACGATCTCGAGAACCGTAAGGACTACCAGGGTCGTCATGACTTGACCTTTCCGAGCACTCGGCCGAGGAACAGATGATGCTTGAGGCCCTCGGCGAGTACTGCCTCAACCCCGTCAGCTACCTGCGGGATGAGAACCGCGTCGGACGTGTTAGCGGCCGCTGCCTTAAGCGTGTCGCGCACCTGGACTACGCGCCGGTCGATGATCTTCACGTAGAAGATGAGCAAGCTAAGCAGGGCGACGACTGCGAGTATCACGACGAGGCCGACGATGAGAGCCGAGACCCAGAGGGTGTGCTCGTGCGCAGGCATGGCCGCGACGAGATGGGCCAGTTTCATTGCTCAGCCTCCCAGCCGGTTGCGGCCGCGCTGCAGTCCGCCGATGATGATGGTCGCGTGCTCGATGGTCGTGCGCAGGGCGGCGAGTGGCGCCGTGTTGTGTACGGCGTCCTGCAAACCGGAGTCGATCCTCGGCGCTTCGTTGCCGATCGCGCGCGCGAGCAGCAGGATCGGAACGACGAGCACCACCACCGCCAGCACGACGACGCCGCCGATCGTGAAGCCGAGTATCCAGCCGAAGTTGCTGGTGGTCCCGGCGACTGCCACGAAGTGTGTACTAGACATGACCCTCTTCTTCTCTTCCGCCTAGCTCAGACCGTCTCGCAGAAGTCCCGCACGGGCTTCAGGCTCGCGTTAACAGAGGTCAGCCGCTCGGGCACGGTGCTCGTGAGCTGCGCAACTGCCTGCACGCCGCCTGTGGTGGCGGACAGGTTTGCGAGGCTCGCTCGCAGGTGGAAGATCACCCGCAGCAAAGCCACAGCAGTGATCGCGATGATGAGGGCGGCGATGATCAGCGTGACCCAGGCAGCTGCTGGCATGACCGTTCTCCTTTCTGCTAACGACAAGCTGGGCTGCGGAGCGCTGGGCTAAGGAGCACCGGGCTAGCCCAGCAGCTTGGCAACGGAGCCCGCGTAGCGCACGGCACCGACGGAGATCTCGTTGACGGTTGCGTCGGTCGTGGCCAAGGCCGCTGGCACGCCGTTCAGCTCGCCGACAAGGGCCACGCCACCGGCCAGGATCTCGTCGGTGGCGTGCCGGATCCGCTCGACAGCTGCAAGCACCCGGTTCAGCAAGAAGATGACGACGGGCAGCACCGCGACTAGCAGCACTAGGTTGCCGATCCACCACAAGGCCATGAGCGTGTCTCCTAGCTTGCTGGCTGGTAGGGGGCGAAGAAACGGCGGAATACGCGGGTCAGCGCCATCATGGCGGCCCGCAGCCCGAGTGTGAAGCCGCTCGCGGGACGTGCTGCCGCTGCCGCTGCGGCAATCTGCTCGGCGGACTCCCCGCGATCCAGGCGGTTGATCCGGTCCTGCATGTTGACGGCGAAGTCGTGCATGAGCACCGACGTCACGTCCGAGATCATGCCGCGGCCGTACTGTGCAGCGGCGCCGGCCAGCTGGAGATCCTGAGTGACGTCCACCCGAGTGCCGCGTCCGGCGCTAGCCAGGGTTGCGGTCACGGTCATGCTGGCCTGACCGCGGCCTCGCTCCTCGGCGCCGGCAGCGTGCACGACGACGCGCCTAGCCGCCTCGTCTCGCTCCGTGATGTCGGCCGTCCCGGCGAACTGCAGCCGGACCGGGCCCATGCGAACCGCTACGCGGCCCTTGTACTTCTCCCCGCCGAGATCTTCGGTCAGCTCTGCGCCGGGCAGGCACGCCGCCACCTGCGGGATGTTCTGGAAGAACTGCCAGACCTTCTCGACCGGCTCGGCGACTTCGAAGTCACTCTTGATCAGCATCGTGCCTCGCTCGTGTAGTCATGAGCTTCTTCACATACGCGCCCGGGTCGCTCTCGAACGCCTGACGGCAGCCGACGCCACAGAAGTAATAAGTAACGCCGCCTTGCTCGAGCTGAATGCTGTCCGGTCCGACCGGGACCGTCATTCCGCAGACAGGGTCGCTGGCGTCAGCCGCCTGCGATCGAGTGGTGTGCCGTTTCGTGCGCCCGGCCTTACCCGTTGTCGCGGCGTGCGCGTCGCCGGGACGGGCGGCGACGGCGCCTGCCAACCCGCCGCTAGCGCGTAGCTGCACAAGCTCGGCCAAGATCGCGACGGCGATCTCCTGGTGCGTGGTCATGCCCAGGTCGAGTCCGGCCGGCACCCGGACCCGGTCGAGCTGGTCCTGCGGGACGCCCCGGTCCGCGAGATACCCGAGCACCGCGGCCCCGCGCTTGCGCGAGCCCACAAGCCCTACGTACGCGGGCCGCGCCGCGATCGCGCGCTCCAGCAGGCCCTCATCGTTGTGCCCCTGGCTCGCCACGACGACCATCGAGTGCTCGCCCGCGTCCGCGTTGCTGAAATCCGGCCCGTCGATCAGTTCAGCCCGCCACCCTAGCGTTTGCGCCAGGCCGGCGAGCGTGTGCGCCATCGGTGAGCGTCCCACAACCACAAGATGGGGAACGGGGACGACAGCCTCGATGTAGACCTCAAGCGCGCCCTCGCTTGAGCAGGAAATCGGGATGACCAGCATGCCGTCGGGCACCGCGCCGTCGGCCTTACCGGCGCTGTCGGCCTGACCTGCGCTGGCAAACTGCTCCGGACTACCGAGCAGGAGCAGTTTCGCTTCGCCAGTGGCAATCACTCGCTGGGCCTCGCGGATCACGCTGGGCTCGGCGCAGGCCCCGCCGATCCAGCCTCGCAGCTCGCCGGCCGCGGTGATGATCGCGCGCGATCCCTGCTGGCTCGACGACGGGCCCTGCCGCCACACCACTGTTGCCAGCGCGAACGGCTCGCCGCGCCTGGCCATCTCGGCAGCCTCGGCCAGCACGCCCCAGCCGTCCATGGGCGTTTCGTTAGTCATCGGACCGCACCGGCGGCGCGCCTGACACGTCCCGGTGATAAGTAAGGGCTTCCCAGACGCGGTCCGGCAGCAGCGGCATATCGACATTGCGGACGCCGGTGCCTGATAGCGCGTCCATGACGGCGTTGACGAAGGCAGCCGGGCCGCCGACCGCCGCGCACTCGCCGATGCCCTTCGCACCGATAGGATGGTGCGGGCACGGGGTCACGACCTCGCTGTGCAGCTCGTATCCCGGCGTCTCCCAGGCCGTGGGCAGCAGGTAGTCCATGTAGTTCGCGCCGACACAGTTGCCGTCAGCGTCGAACGTAATGAACTGCATGTTCGACATGGCGTACGCCTCGGTCAGCCCGCCCATGATCTGCCCTTCGACGATCATCGGGTTGATCCGGACGCCGCAGTCGTCCACCGCCACCATCTTGAGGACGTCCCATACGCCGGTCTGCGGGTCGACCTCGACGGTGACGATGTAGACAGCGAACGGCCAGGTGAGGTTCGGCGGATCGTAGTAGGCGGTGTTCTCCAGCCCGGGCTCCATGCCGTCGGGCATGTTGCTGTAGGCCGCGATTGCGCACTCCTGGATCGTGACACCGCGATCAGGGGCGCTGCGAACGTAGAACCGGCCCAGCTCCCACTCGATGTCTTCCTCCGAAACCTCAAGGAGGTGAGCGGCCAGCTTCCGCGCCTTGGCCCGGATCTTGCGGGACACCATCGCGACCGCCGCGCCAGCCACGGGCGTGCTCCGCGAGGCGTACGTCCCCATGCCGAACGGGGCAGTGTCGGTATCTCCTTCTTCCACGACGACGTCCTCGGCCGGGATGCCGAGTTCGTGGGCGACGATCTGCGCCCACGTCGTCTCGTGGCCCTGACCCTGAGTCTGGGCGCCAGTGCGCAGGATCGCTTTCCCTGTCATGTGCACCTTGAGTTCGGCGGAGTCGAACATCTTGATGCCGAGGATGTCGTACTCGCGGCTGTTGCCCGCTCCGAGCGGCTCGGTCATCGTGGAGATCCCGAGGCCCAGCAGCCGTCCGCGGGCCCT
>Ga0126378_10000620_pt1 | contig 25770 bp, 29 predicted proteins | sample PanSoiMetPlot_23_FD_92587 | JGI IMG/M metagenome (GOLD analysis project Ga0126378, IMG submission 92587) | Tropical forest soil microbial communities from Panama - MetaG Plot_23 | ecosystem: Environmental > Terrestrial > Soil > Tropical forest > Bulk soil | place: Panama | collected 2016-02-17
CTTGCTTCCCGATGGGATCCTCGTTAGGAAAGATCTGTTTTGCGAGGCGATCGCTGAGGATGACGTGGCGAGGATAGGGCGGAACATCCTTGGGAATCCAAACGGGCTTGTCATTTTCATCGAAGATTCTTCCGCGAAGGAGCTGGAGGCCGACAGCAGCGAAATAGCCGGGCGAAACAACCCGCCACCCGGCCCAGAAAGGCTGCGCGGGGGATTGCGGCGAGTCGATGCCCATTCCCGGATCGCCGCCTTCGACTGGGCGTTGATTCACGGCCCCGGATGCCAGAACCTGTGGATTTGCATTTAGCCGCTCGAAGAAGCGATCGAGAAACTGTTTGCCGACCCCTTTTTCCCAGTACGATCCGGGCATGCTGACGGTGAACATGAGGCGATTTTCGGTTTGGAACCCGCGATCCACGGTCATGAGCTGCGTGAAGCTGCGAATCAGGAGACCGGCGCCCACGAGGAGTACGAAGGAGAGCGCGACTTCGCCGATGACAAGAACGTTGCGCAGGCGAGCTTGCCCGCGGCTACCGGTCTGGCGGTCGCCATCGCGCAGAGCTGTGGCAATACCGCGAGCAGGCGCCTGGAGTGCAGGAGCGAGACCAGAAAGAATACCCGCCGCCAGTGCGATGAAAACCGCGAACGCGAGCACCCAGGGATTGAGGCCGGCGTCGGCGAGGCGGGGTATCTCCCGAACCTCAAGAGACTGGATGACGCCGAGGCCAAGGTAAGCAACGAACAAGCCCGCAACTGCGCCAAAACTGTTCAGCAGAAGCGACTCCATTATGACAAAGCGCATGAGACGCGCGCGGCTGGCGCCGAGAGCCGCGCGGACAGCGATCTCGCGCATGCGCGCGGTACCGCGAGCAAGAAGCAGATTGGCGATGTTGAGGCAAGCGATGAAAAGAAGGAAAGTGACGGCGCCGAGGAGAACCCAGAGGGCGCGGCGAGTGGTGTCGCTCGCGACCCAAGTACTCGAAGGGGTGAACACGAAGCCGATGCCTCTGTCTTGCTTGGGGAAGGACTGCCCGAGCAAAGCGGCGATTTGGGAAAGGTCCGCTTGGGCGACTCTTTGGCTGACACCGGGTTTGAGGCGGCCAACGACTTGAAATTCCCAACTGCCGCGATCGGCGTCAGGGCGATAACCAAACGGGGTATAAAGCTGGTCGCTGATCCAAGGCTCACCGTGGGGGAGAACGCCAACGACGAGGTAGGCTCTGTCATTGAGGCGGAGGGTTTGGCCAAGAATCTTGGGGTCGCTGCCGAAACGGGTCTTCCAGAAATTATTACCGAGGATCACGACGGGATTTCTGAATCCGCCGCGGTCATCGTCATAGGCAAAATCGCGGCCAAGAACCGGGGAAACGCCCAGCGTGTGGAAGAAGCCGACAGAGACCTCGCTGGCTGTGACTTTCTCGGCGGGGCCGAGGCCGGTGAGGTTGGCTTCATCATAGTGATAGGCACCGACGTCGACGAAGGAATGGTTGTAGGAACGGAGGTCCCAGAAATTGGCTTCGGAGAACGAGGCTTGGTCGATGCCGCGATCAAGGCGGGTTTCCCAGAGGCTTAGCAGACGATCGGGGTTGCGGAAGGGCAAGGGCTTGAGGAGCGCGGACTGGAAGACGCTAAAAACGAGGATGCTAGCGCCCATGCCAAGCGCGAGCATGACGGTTGCGAGAACGGTCAGCGAAGGGTTGCGGCGAAGGCCGCGAAGGGATTGGCGAAACTCGGCACCCAGAGCGTCAAGAACAGCGCCGCGCCGAACGTCGCGAACCTCTTCCTTGAGTCTTTCCACGCCGCCGAGTTCGATCGACGCTTCGCGGCGCGCCGCCATCGGGTCAGCGCCAGCGCGAACCTTTTCGTCTTCGAGCAATTCACGGTGAGAAAGAATTTCCGCGTCCAGATCAGCCTCGACTCGTTTCCTGCGAGTGAGATTGCGCCAGAGGGCGTTGAGCTTCGGCCAGAGGGACATATTTCACCTCGCAGTGATACGTTGCTCCTAACTTGCCTTAGGCGTACCTGCCATGACCTTGAAGCAGATTGGTCTTGGAAGGGACACTGTCGTCCTATAGATTATCGATATGAAGAACTATAGACACTCTACAGGAGCCATGACGAAAAAACAATAAAGCCAAGGGACGTAACACATAACTGGAACGGCGCGGACTGCTGGACCCGGACCCGCGGCCGGTTGCGGTGACAGCGCAACCAGACAGGCGTTTCGTCGATGCTGGTGCAAAGTCAGACCCCGCCCTAGACCGCGTATGCTACACGACAGGTACGCCGAGAAAGGCGCGCGTAATTCCTTTTGTATCAAGGAGAAAAAGTGGTGCCCGGGGTGGGAGTCTAGCATTTGCAGCGTTGTTGATCCCTCAGCACGTTCTGTCTGTTCTGCGAATTGGGCCACTCGTCAACCACCATTCATCCTTTGGTTGTCGTCTCATGCGGATTTTCTGGACTGTTTTACCTGAGCTCTGCGGTCTTCGCGGCAGCAAACTGACTGAAGGACAAGAGCGTAAGTATCAGGCGACGACGCTAGATTGCACCTTATGCGCAGCCAGGAGGAAGTCATTGCGGCAATCGACGCATCCCGCGTCGAGCGGGTCAGGGGCGAGTGACCTTTATTTCGACTTGGTCGCCGTTTTCTTCAACGATTTGGTAGTCTGTGGGCACACGGAACAACGCCGGATCGGGCTCTGTGCGGTCGATGTTCTGCAGGCGCATAGTGAATTCGCCCATGCGCGGGTCAGAATTCTTGGAAAGCACGGTTATTTTGAGATCGGGCGAATGCCAGGACTCCGTTACGCGTACTATGGGCCGGTCGTTTCCCATCGCTCCGACGGGAAAAGTTGTCGTCATCTTTGTTCCTTCGACTAGGACTCCTTCAATCACTTGCGTGCCGAGAGACTCAGTGACGTGCTCTGGGCGATTCGCTTGAGCTTGCGCTGGCGTTGCGCTACGCGCAGGGGTGGCATTCGACACCGGGGAATCCGCGCGCGCTGTCTGCGTGTAACTAACCACCCCATCTGTCCTCTCAGCTGGAGGCGCAAAACGGTGTGCGACTCGATTCTGGGGGTCAAGCAGGTACCGAAATCCGCTCACGGAGTCGTAGATCTCGACGACCTGGGCGCCCCCGGGAGAAGTCTCCCTGCGTGTTCTCCCTTGAGAATCGCGACACATCTTGGTGCTCTGTGTTTTTTGCGTGATGTGCGCTCCATCTGCCAAAGTTTGTATGCGGTCAGTTGTTACCTCGGCGCAGTAAGGAGCGCCGGTGATGACCTGATTGGCAAAGGGTGCCTGCACGCGGACGGTTGCCGTTTGCGGCGGATTGTTTGTCGCCGATGCCGTCGCAGAAACAATTCCCGTCTTTTCCTTTGAGGTCTCTTGGGCGTAGGCCCAGCAATTGAAAAGAACGGCGGTCGTCGCAAGCAAGGTGATTCGGTGCGGGAGCCTCATAGGCTTACCCTTTCCGGCCGATCGGCCTCGACGAGGATAGGGAGGCACGACAATCCTAAAGAACTGCCATTTGGCCTTCAAGTAGGGTAAACACCTGCACTCGGGGCCGCTTCACTATCATAGAGGCTGTCTATGGACAGCAGTCACCCGGGGATCGCCAAAGCGCCACGAAGTCGAAATCTTGCTCAAGGCCGGTCACAAGCGAACCGAGATTGCGCATCTGACGGGAATCTCGCCTACCTCCGTCCACCACATTGCGGAGGAAGCACCGATCGACCATTTCAACGACACCGCCGAGAGAAGGAAGCGCCTTGCGCGCGGGGGTAACCGGCGAAAAAGGCAAAAGCAAGAAGCAGAAGGCCCGTGGTTACGAGGGTGGACAAGTCGCCTGGAGAGAGGCCGACGAACCTGCTGGAGATGAGGCGAGTTGCGGCGAGACCGGAAGGAATGGCAATCGCGATGCCGAGCAGCGCGAGCGCCAGGGTTTCGCGCAAAATCATCCAACGAACACTTCCTTGCTGCGCGCCCAGTGCGCCAGGGACGCCGCCGCATTGGAATTGATCTTTACGCTTCGCCGGCGTGCCCATTGAGCGAGTCTCGATTCTTTTAGGACATCAAAACGTCCAGATCACCGAGAAGTATTACGCATCTTGGGTGAGAGCGCGTCAGGAACAGTTGGAAGCCGATGTCCGCCGCACTTGGCAGACTCCTGAACCGCAACGAAGCGTACAGGGTGGGTACACGGAGCAGGACGCGCGTGTAATTCCTTTCAAATCAGGAAAGAGTGGTGGAGGCGGGGGGAGTCGAACGATACGCGCCTGCGCATTCTACGTAACTTATTGGAAGCATAGGAACGCGAGAACCGCGAAACCCTCTGTATGGCCACCTCCGATGTACAAAATCGTGTACAAAAAGTCTAGCGGCCGACTGACTAGTCGGTTTCTTAACGCCGGGCTGCGCTCCTCGCCTTCCCGTATACCGGACGCGTAGGCCCCTACAATGCCCCAGAAAACCAACGCTGCTCGCTTTTTGGATAAAATGGGAATCAGCTATGAGCTGCGAGAATACGAAGTGGATCCCGACGATCTCGCAGCTGAGGCCGTCGCTACCAAGATCGGCTTGCCGCCGGAACAGCTTTTCAAAACATTGGTTGCCCAGAGCGATCGGCACGGCATCTGCATGGCGGTTATTCCAGCCAATACGGAATTGGATCTTAAGGCGCTTGCCGCGGCCTCGGGTGATCGGAAGATTCATCTGGTTCCCGTGAAGGAACTGCAGAAACTGGCAGGCTACATCCGGGGTGGAGTAACCGCGCTTGCAGCCAAGAAGGTATATCCGGTTTTTGCCGATAAGAGCATTGAGCGACTCGAGCTGATTTCGATCTCCGCGGGAATGCGCGGATTGGAGATTCTCGTTGCGCCCGCGGACTATCTAAGGGCATCGAAGGCAACGGTTGTCGCGATTGCCCTTAGCAAGGTTTAGCGTTAACCGTTTTGGCGCGAAACGTCTAGCGAGGGTTGAATCCCAACTCTTGCCGCCGGCAAGTTTTAGAGAAATTCTTAACAGGCCCACTCATTCGCTTCGAAGGATCCGCTTGAGGTCTCGTTTGCCGTGGAGGACGCGAATAATGTGCATGGTGTCTTCATCCAGGGCGTAATAAATCCGAATGGCTTCAAATCCGACGACCGGCCATGAGCGAAGATCCTGAAGGCGCGGATTGCTGGAGGAATATTTCGGCCCTACATGAGGATTCTGCAGCAGTGATTGAATGGTGCGCTTGACAGCTTCCCGGTACCGAACGGCGATCTCGGGAGCATCCGCAGTAAGTAGGTAATAGCGGAACTGACGTACGATGTCGTCGCTCGCGGTCTGTCGATACAGAACCTTCACGAACGCGGGCCGGTTTTACGCTCAGCAAGCAGCGCATCTGTTTGCTTGCTTACGGAACTCCAAAACTCATCTTCCGTGAGTTGTTTTGACGCAAGCCCTTCAGCCAGCAAGGTGTCGAGTTCGTCCGGCGTTCCCACGAAGCCCGGTACGGTACGCTGCTCGACGGCCGTCAAAGCAGCCTCAACAACTTCCTCAACGGATTCGTAGGCGCCGCGGCTGAGGACAGCTCGAATCCGGCGCTCTTGTTCCGGCGTGAGATGAATTGTCATGATGCTGCCCCCTGGGTTCGTCATCTTCAGCGTAGGGGAAAAAATGCGTTCGGGCAAGTCGTATGCACCTCTGGTCGACGAACCCGGTCGTCCTCAACATCAGAAGCTCGCCAGGCTTCAGACTTTAAGATTCGACGGTGGATACCTCCTGGCATTGCACCAGGAGGTGGGCGGTTCAAATCCATTCTCCGTGCTGACCGCTGTTTCCTTCGTACGAGCGGGCAGGAACATCCCGGCTTGCAAACGGCCTCTAGATCCCATTACAAAATACGTTACTTGCGACTTATGACGACGCGTATCGTATGGTGGAAAGGAGACAGGTTGCCAAGCATCGTGTTCGCTAGCGGTCATTATGTTTCACTCACAAAAAGAGGATATGGCGTGGCAGCTTCAGTTGACTACGCTTTTAAAGGCAACGTTGCAGTGTGTCTGCTGTTTCCCCCCTTTAGTCGTGTGGGCCATTTTGTCCTGCAAGTGGCCTCGGCAACGGTACCATGCATGGCATCTGTTGACCGATGCGGATGGTACCATTAAGCCGAAATGTCCAAAAGTCTGGGCCGCTTCTTTCTGCCACCTGTTACTCTCGACCGCGCGTTGGCATTGCCCCTCTACAGGCAGCTTTGCGAGGCGATACGCCAAGCCATTTTACGCGGCTCCCTTCGAAAGGGACTGCGGCTGCCGTCGACGCGCCATCTCGCAACCGAACTGTGCGTATCTCGAAACATCGTGGTGATGGCATTTGAACAGCTAACGGCCGAGGGCTACATCGAATCCAGGACTGGTGCCGGCACATTTGTGACCAACACATTGCCGGAAGAAGTCCTTCAGGTCCAGGACAGTCCGCCGCAGGGAAGGAGGTCACCGTCCCGAAGGGGCAGGGCGATGAAGCGGGTACCGCATTTCGATGGACGGTTTTGTTGCGCGATTCCGGCTTCCGACCCTAAGCTCCGCTATGCCGCATTTCGCTATGGCCTCCCAGCGTTGGACGAACTGCCGCTCGATCTTTGGGGGCGATTGCTCGCGCGCCATTGCCGAACGGCTCCGGCAGAAGTGGCCGTCCATGGCCATCCTGGTGGACTCCTTAGGCTGCGCGAGGCAATTGCTTCCTATGCGGGAGCCGCCCGAGGCGTGCGTTGCCGAACCGAACAGGTGATTATCACCAGTGGCTCTCAACAGGCAATTGACCTCGCAGCTCGCGTGCTTGCTGATTCTGATGAAGTTGCCATTATTGAAGATCCTGGCTATATCGGCGCTCGCGCTGCGCTGGAAGCTGCCGGGCTGAAGGTTGTTCCAGTCAGCGTAGGGAGAGACGGGTTACGCGTCGATCTCCTGGCCAAGAAGCATCTCCGAGCCAAGTTGGTTTATGTCACACCATCGCATCAATTTCCGTTGGGAGTTGTCCTCAGCCTTGCAAACAGGCTTCAGCTCCTTGACTGGGCGGCGCGAAATGACGCGTGGATTCTCGAAGATGATTTCGATAGTGAGTACCGATACGGTAGCAAACCAATTCCTGCTCTTCAGGGGTTGGACGGCAATGGCCGTGTGATTTACATCGGCACATTCAGCAAGGTTCTTTTTGCCACCCTTCGACTGGGCTATCTGATTGTTCCGGAAGACCTGCTCGACACGTTTGTCGCTGCCCGATGGGTTTTTGACCGTGGATCGCCACTGGTAGAACAGGCGGCGCTCGCGGATTTCATCGCCGAAGGTCACTTGGCCAGCCACATTCGCCGCATGCGCGCTCTTTATATGGAGCGCCGTTCAGTAATGATTAGAACGATTGGCGAAAAAATGGGCGATATCCTTGAAACCTGGGATAGTGAAGCCGGGATGCATACGGTGGGTTGGCTCCCTCCGCATGTCGAAGACTCAGAAGTGTGTGTGGAGGCCGCCAAAGCCGGCGTCTACGCCATGCCGCTATCCAGCTTTTCGATACGTCCTCTTTCTCGGGGAGGACTCGTTTTGGGCTACGCGGCGTTTAAACCAAATGAGATCACAGAGAGCCTTCGGGATCTCGAGTACGTCATCAGACAGTTGTCTTCAAGCATTGTGAGATGGAGACCGAAGAGCACAAGGAGGTTGATCGCTTGAGACATGAAGCCTCTCAGGATTGCACTACTTCATCTCGCCCCTGTCCCGGGAAGGATTGACGCAAATCGCCATCTCCTCGAAAATGCAACGCGTATCGCGGCTTCTCAAGGTGCCGCTTACGTCGTTTCACCTGAACTCGTCGTTTGTGGATATGGGTTTTGCGGTCTCATCGGGACGGATTGGATCACGCCTGAACCAGGCCACTGGATGGCCAGCTTTTGCGCACTCGTGAGAACGCTTGGGGTGAACGTTTTCCTGTCTCATCCAGAAAGGGATCCTCAAGACAACGCTCTCTACAACTCTGTATTCTTCATCGACTCCTGCGGAGCGATCTTGGGGCGACATCGAAAAATAAATACGGCAAGCGACCGATGGTCGAAAGCGGGCACGGTGATTGAGCCTGTGGATTCGGATGGCATCAAATTCGGAATTCTGCTATGTGCGGATGCCTATACTTCTCATGTGGCAGATACTCTGAGGTTCAAAGGAGCGCGGATTCTAGTGTCACCGGCGGCATGGGGACCGGGACTCTACGGTCCGAACGGAGAATGGGAACAACGGACGCTTGAGACGGGATTGCCATTGATCGTCTGTAATCGGACAGGCGAGGACCCGACAAGGAGCTTTTTCGGTGCGGAGAGTCTCCTCATCATCAATGGCCAAAAGGTCCTCAGACACATGTCACCCAATTCGGTGGTACTAACGTTCGATTGGGACATTGAAACAATGACCCTGTTGAGCCCCGGGTTTATCAAGCATGGCTTACAGGCTGACGGGCTTTGTAAGGAGTCATAGAATTCCAATCGAGCAAAGCAAGCTGATGGTTCCATCCGCAATCCATAAATGGAGCTTCGCGGTCAACTAATGGGATCCAACAATATAAGATAAGACATGGGCGATTGCGCAAGAGAGGCGCGGATTCGCAGCGCTGTTAAGTAGGACGCAACAGCAATAGCATCCGTTCTGCGCGCGCCAGAGTGGTAACGAGAAACCGCGACTATAGATAGGGATATGGTAGATACGTACGATCGGATATTCAATGAAGTTGCGCCGCACCACTCCAGACGACCTTCCTTTTCTTCTTGAGACCGAGCAACGCTTCTCCGAGCTCGGTTTTGTTCATAATGACAATGTTTGTGTCCACCAGAAGCATATGAGCGACCCTGACTTCGCTTATTACACTGTGGAAGAAGGAGACAAACCGGCCGGTTACATCATTCTTCGCGGGCTGACCTCTGCCGACTGCTCTGTCGAACTGAAGAGGATCGTGATTGCCGAGCCTGGATATGGTCTCGGTAGGAAAGCCTTGAGAGCACTCATTGACAAGGTGTTCTGCGATTTTCGTGCTCTCCGGCTCTGGCTCGATGTTTTCGAAGATAACCATCGCGCACGCCATGTATACCGCTCCTTGGGCTTCGTCGAGGAAAACTCTTCGGGGAAGCGTTTCGATGTCGGAGACCGGTATCGTGCGTTGGTGGTCATGTCGATGTCGGAGGGCCGGCACCGCCAGAGTAGATGAGCGCAGATTCTAGAACTTCGTGCCGTGGCAAGTTGCTGCCGGGCGGCGCACTACAGTGGCGAAAGTGGGTACAGGCGAAGGTCCAGCTATTATCTTCTGCGGCCATCTTGACACGGTTGGTATGGCGGGAATTGAGGCGAGCGATTACACGGCTTTTTGTCACGGTCTTATCACAACCGTGTCGAAAACCGTTAGGCTCGAATGGTCCGGAAAAACTAATTGTTTGCCCCGCCTCGAATGCGTTGCAAGATTTCGGGAAGCTTCAACCGAAGGTCACCGGGGAGATGATATGCCTCAGACTCCGTTGGGTACGCTCCTGATTCTATATCTGCCTTGAACCGAGCAAGAGCTGAGCCAATCTCCGCTTCGACGTCGAAGTATTGACGCACAAATTTGGCGGAACGCTTGAAGGTGAGCCCCAGGAGGTCGCTCAGGACCAGCACCTGGCCATCACAATCAGGTCCGGCACCAATGCCCAGAGTGGGAGCAGAAACTTCCTCGGAAACAACTTTTGAGACCTCGCGCGGAATGCCTTCTAGCACCATGGCAAATACACCTGCTTCGTCCAACGCGACAGCATCTTGCAGAAGCCTTTCTATGTCCACTTCCAGCCTCGCCTGAACCTTATACCCGCCCATGCGATGCACGGATTGGGGCGTCAGCCCGATGTGCCCCATCACCGGGATCTCTGCGTCCAGCATCCGGCGAATAAGATTGACTCGTTTTCGCCCGCCCTCAAGTTTCACCGCCTGGGCCCCGCGTTCCTTGACAAACCGCACCGCGAAGCGCACTGCATCTTCTTCGCTGGCATGATAGGTGCCGTAAGGCAAGTCCGCCACAAGGAGGGCCTTCTCGATTGCTCGGCGAGCGGCACTGGTGTGGTGAAGCATGGTTGCAAATGTAACGGGCAAAGTGTTTTCATGGCCGAGCACAACCTCGGCAAGAGTATCGCCAACGAGGACCATATCGAATCCGTTTTCGTCTGCCAGTTTTGCCGTTGGAAAATCGTAGGCCGTAACAAAAGTAATTTTCTGCCGGCCTTTTTTGCTTCGAATAAAGTCTGGTGTCACCCTTTGTTGGCAAACTGCGGGATCATCCATTGCCATTGCTACCCTCCAATGCACTTCGGGTCAGAAGCCGATAGCGCTTGTCAGATACGCCGGGAGTCGGAGGGGTTAATTATGAACCAAGCGGCCCGACGCTGGCACCTATTTCTACCTTTGCCGAACCAACTGGTTCCGACGTGGTTTTTTTTATACTTTGCAATTGGTTCCGATATTACTTGGGAGGGCAATACTTTCCGGCCAGCAGTATCCGGCTCAACCATTCAGCGTGGGGCAGGCCTGACCGCAGCAATTCCTCCGCCTCGCTCTCTACACCGTATTCCACCCGGCGGATGGTCACGTTCGTCCCGTCGATTACTGCATAGGCCGCACGCCTGTCGCCGTCGTAGGATTGGCTGACACTGCCTGCATTCGCCACCGTCAAGCCAGACAACGTTCGGACGTAAGAGACGTGAATGTGGCCATAGATCACGATCGGTGCGCCCAACTCCGAGTACGTGCTCCGAATCTCTTCATCGATAGCATTGGCCATGGGCGCCCGCCAAAGGTCCTTGGGGGTGGCATGTACGACGGCGAATCCTTCGCCTGCGTGAACAACGGGCAGCGTTTGGAGCCAACGCAGCCGTTCGTCGCCGACTCGCTCGCGCATCGGCCCAGCCATCTCCCGTAGGCGGCAAAGCAGGGAGGCCAACTTGGGATGTGCCGTGGCTATTTCTGTCACTCGCTTCTGGGTCCAAAGCAGTTCATCAGTATTGCCGAGAACTCCGGGCCAGCCGAGTCCACGCACTTCATCGATGACTTCTCCAGGATGCGTGCCGCCGAACGCCAAATCACCACCGTGCACTATTAAGTCCGGAGCGGCCTGCTTCAGGTCCGCAAGAACCGCCTGTAGTGCTCGCCGGTTCCCGTGAATGTCAGTAACGACGGCGACTCTCATGAAACCTATTAGTCTCCGCGCTTTGCCCTTTGTTACTGTACCCTCTTTCGCGTTGGTGAGTGCCGTTCCTCAGAGCCAGTATCGGCCTTTGCAGAGAACAACCTCTAGGCACTTTGGCCCAAGGCTTCTCTCCGCGCCAGATTTCTCGGACCGTTCACGAGCACCACCAACAACGCCGCTGCACAAAACGTGAGCACGAACGATCCGAAAGGGAAGGGGTGTTTGTCGACCAAATTCTGACCAGACTCAGACCAACGTGAGCGGCCCAGGCAATCGGCAGGCTTCCGCCCGCGGAGTTATAAAGCCAGGCCATCATCACGGAGTTGGCGACTTCATATGTGAGCCACGTGAGAAAGGGGGCCTGCAAAAGCTCCATGAGCGAACCGCCGGCAGGTGTGGCTACCGGCCAGTAATGCCACAACGACCAAACTGTACCAACCACCATGCTCGCGCCGAGCGCCCCTATACGCTTCTGCAATTGCGGTTGCGCGTACCCGCGCCATCCTAACTCTTCGCCCCCGGGGGCCGACGGACCAACCGGCGAAAAGCACCGGGCGCGGAGGCGTGAACCAGTGCGCGGGTGTGGCTCCTCCAAGCAGGGCCGTCACACAGAGCGACACAAAACCGAGGAAGGTCGGGTCCAGGAACGCCAAAGCAAACCAAACTGAGTGAATTCGCCAGCGTCCGAACTGGCTAAAGAGTTCCCGCACACCTGGCCTGCCTGAGCGGAAACCAGTAACAGCAACCGCAGCAAGAAATGGCCCGAACGCGCCAATCATCACCAGTGCAATTGCGATGGGGAACGGAAGTGGGATTGGATGCTCAACCTGATGAGCGCCATTCACCGAGTTCGCATGGGTTGAAAGTACGATCAGCATGCCTGTTCCCCATGTGATCAGAAAGGCGAGAGCGGCGAACAGCGCCGCATCAAGAATAGGCTCCGAACGACTCATCGTGGAGGAAGCCCTCATGCGATACCGAGTTTCTTCATGTTAATTCCTCTGACCTTCTACGGCGCAGCCGCAATTGGGACGATAAACTCCGGCTCGCCCGCAATCGAAGATTACCTTCTTCGCTCTTCCGGTACATTAAAGCGACTTCCGGAACAAACTTTTATCTTCTATCCAGGCGACCCGCTCAGGAAGGGCCACTTACATCATTTATCTGGTGCCAGCCCATGCTTTCGGAGAAGGCGTCTGCCCATCACCAAGCGATGGCCGATGCCGAACTCTTCATTTTTCCTGGTCTAACGGACCATGCACTACGCATACCCCGAGGTCACGGAGGTATGGAGAAGAAGACGGCCAAGGTCGCACTCAATGTGAGGCTCAAGCCAACACTGATCCAAACTAGACCCATGCACACCAAATAGATCAGTCCGGTTGATTTGTTCGCGTTGGAGTCATGCAGTCCGGTATCAATTCTCGAATGCAACCAGTAGGTTCGAGCGTCGACAAACGCACTTTCAGAGTCAATTTGGACCGATCGAAAGTGGAACCACTGATGTCCAGAGAAATGGCACTTCCGAAATGCCATATGGTGCGCCACGCTGATTTTTTTAGCGTCCCTGAGAACGAGACGATGGATGATTCCCACAGTTCATGCTGCAAACCATGCAAGGAAGACAGCCGGGCAGACAGCTCGCAGGAGAGCAATTCAGGGAGCATTCACACTTCTGGCGATTACCGTCGGCCTTGCTGGTGCGCAGGAGTCCTCACCGCCTGCTTGTGTCGTGAGCCAGTCGCTCGATGATGCCTGGTGGACCGGCCCTATCGTGGCACCATCGGCCGCAACGTTATCGCGCGGACATTTCTTGATCGAGCCCTATATCTACGACGTGATTGTGCAAGGCCTTTACGACAGCGACGGCGTGCGGCGCAGCGCTACCCATGCGAACGGTGTCAGGTCGCATACGTACATCCTCTACGGACTCGCAGATAGGGTATCGGTCGGGCTGACTCCCATGGCAGGCTACAACATGGTGAGCGGCGGCCCGAGCAGCTCCGGGGTAGGCCTGGGTGATGTCACCCTCCAGGTTCGGTACCGGCTCACGCAGTTTCATGAAGGCAGTTCGGTTCCGATGACCTCCCTCGGCGTACAGGAAACGTTTCCGACGGGAAAGTACGATCGGCTGGGCAACCGGCCGAGCGACGGCATTGGCAGTGGAGCCTACACGACCACGTTGGGTTTTTACTCCCAGAGGTATTTCTGGCTGCCGAATGGGCGCATCCTGCGCATGCGCTTCGACCTGTCGGAGGCATTGTCCAACACCGTGAAAGTAGAAGACGTCAGTGTCTACGGAACAGGAGCAGGATTCCGCGGTAAGGCTCGGCCCGGTAGATCCTTCTTCTTCGACGCGGCCTCAGAATACAGTCTGACGCGGAACTGGGTGTTGGCGCTCGATGTTACATACCGGCACAATGGCAACACTCCTGTCATCGGATATAGCATTCTCGATCCCATGCACAACCTCGAGATGAACTCTGGCCCCAGGGACGCTTTCGGGCTGGCGCCAGCGATTGAGTACAACTGGAGCCGCAATCTGGGTGTGATCTTTGGCACCTACGTTATTGCGGCCGGCCGCAATACGTCCGCCACGATCACCCCGGTGGTGGCGATCAACTTGGTCCACTGATCCAGGGGAAGCGACGGGCCTTCTTACGTTTGCGCTAGACGCAGCAAATCTTCAGTGACAGCGTCCGACAACCGAGTCTTTGGTGTGTGCTCGGACGTGGACCACGTTGTCAATCCATAATGGCTCTGTACGGGCTGAGGCAGACACCGCCTACTACTGCTGTTCTGGCTTTTTCGGTCATTTATTGGAGTCCAGCCGAAAGTCACCGACTCGGCTATTAAGCATCATGGTGGCCGTAAGTCATTGGAACGGCATCGCCCTCGGAGGAAGAAAATGAACCCGGCACCCTTTCTTCTAGACCGGTGGCTACAAGAGCAAAGGAGGTGACTGCCATGAGTATTACCCAGAACGAGAGAGCTGTTCGTTTCCGAGCTCTTCACGAAGGCCCTGGCGTCTTCGTCATTCCGAATCCATGGGATGTCAGCTCGGCCCGCGTTCTCGCAAGCCTTGGCTTCAAGGCATTGGCCACCTCGAGCGCTGCCTCCGCCGCTGCCCTCGGGCGAACAGACGGCGGACTAACGCGAGAGGAAACGCTGGCACATGCGCGTTTGATCGTAGATGCGACAGATTTGCCGGTGTCTGCGGATCTAGAAAAAGGGTTTGGTGACTCGCCGGAAGTCGTGGCGGAGACAATCCGGCTTGCGGCGGAGGTAGGACTTGTGGGATGCACGATCGAGGATGCAACTCACGACCAAGACCGTCCACTTTACGATTTTGGCTTGGCTGTCGAACGTATTGCCGCGGCGGCGCAGGCGGCACACTCACTGCCGTTTCCCTTTGTCCTGACGGCGCGGGCCCACAATCTTCTCTATCCCCCGGCGAGCCTGGACGACACCGTCAGGCGCCTGCAAGCCTTCGAAAAAGCCGGGGCCGATGTGCTTTTCGCCCCTGGCTTACCTGACCTTGCCGCCGTCCGTGCAGTCTGTGAGGTCGTGTCCAAGCCGGTTAATTTCATGGTTGGAATGAAAGGAAAATCCTTTTCCGTGAGCGAACTCGCCGCGGCCGGAGTCAGGCGCATTAGCCTGGCGACCTCGCTATACCGCGCAGCAATGACCGGTTTTCTGGCTGCTGCCAACGAAGTGATAGACAACGGACAGTTCGGTTTCCTCGAGCGATGCGTGACAACGCCGGAACTGAACACACTCATGCGGATTGGACTGCGCTAACAGTATCAATCATGTCCTGAACACTCGCTAGCTTCTGATGGCGTTGAGAGCAGGTCCGTGCGGCAGGGTCACAAGCCGTAACGGACCGCGCTGAAACTCATAATGGCTCTGTACACGCTGTCGCAGAAGCTGCCTACTACAGGTGTTCTGGTTTGGTCATTTGTTGGAGTGCAACGGAATGCCCTCGACCTCATCGGCAAGGCATTGGCTTCGGAGGAAGAAATGAAGCTTTCGCCATTTCTTTTAGACCAGTGGCTGCAGGGGCACAGCGGACCGCAGGTTGAGTTCAATCTAGGGTCGAGCACCGGCCCACATTGGAACATAGGTGAGCTCCTTGAACTTGCCGGCCCGGGTGCATTAGAACAAGTGCTCGATGCCGAAGTCATATATTGCCGAACGGCCGGTCGTCCAAGCCTGCGCGAGGCGATCGCGGAAATGGAGGCTGTCTCAGAAGAGCGAGTGGTTGTATTGACCGGTGGGCAGGAGGCTCTGTTCATTGTTTTCTTCCAGGCTGCCGAGCCGGGTGCCAACGTCATTGTTCCTTTTCCTTGCTTTCCCCCGCATCAAGCCGTGCCAGAGTCACTTGGACTGGAGGTTCGGTCCTATCATCTGCGACCCGAAAATTCTTACCGTGTGGATCTGGATGAGGTGAAACGGCTGATAGACGCAAGAACAAAAATCCTTCTCGTCAATTCCCCGCACAACCCAACGGGAGCGACTCTCAACGACGCGGAAATGGAAACGTTGCACGACGTTGCTGCCGAACGTGCCATTCAGTTTGTCTCCGACGAGGTCTACCACCCGATCTACCACGGTCCAGAAACTGCTTCTGCGGCACGTCTTCCCCATGCCACGGTTGTCGGTGATTTTTCCAAGGCGTTTTCCCTAAGCGGACTTCGCCTCGGCTGGGTAGTGGAGCCAGACTCTGGCCGGCGGAAGCAGTATCTGAATACCCGGGAGTACATCACCATCTCCAATACACCGGTGACGGAGTTCTTTGCCGAAATTGCCGTGCAAAAACGGGACAGAGTCCTGGCTCGCACCCGCGGCGAGGCACACGACAACCTGCAACATCTCGACCGTCTGATGGCCGAACATGCAGAAGCCATTGCATGGATTCGTCCCTGCGGTGGCATGACCGGATTTCCACGGCTCGTTTCTGGCAGGGATGCACGGGCGTTTTGCCAGGCGGCGCTGAACCACGGACTCCTTCTGGCCCCGGGTGATTGCTGGGGTGTTCCAGACCACTTCCGTATCGGCTTCGGCGTTGGCCTCGAATGGTTCCCCCACGCCGTCGATCGACTTGGAGAATTTCTGCAGGCTTGGACGAACGAGGCTGCGCCAACGGTGGCTGGCACATGAATACCCCGCCTCTTGTTGAAGCGTTTTACGCTCGAATATGGAACAGCGGTGATCTTGCCGCCGCCGCGGACCTGCTTGGCGACGAGTTCTGCTTCCGGGGCTCTCTGGGCGTGGAGATGCGCGGTCGCGATGCTTTTCTGGAATATGTGCGATCGGTGCGCGGTGCCCTGGCGGCCTATCGTTGTGAGATCCTGGATTGCATTGCTGAGGGGAACAAGGCTTTCGCCAAGATGCGTTTTGGCGGCGTCCATGTAGCCCCTTTTCGCGACTACCAGCCCACGCGGAAACCCGTTCACTGGCTTGGCGCTGCGTTGTTCTACTTCGATGGCGGATATATTGCCGAGTTGTGGGTTCTTGGGGATCTTGCTGGCCTCGATGCCGTCCTTCAGGAAAACGCCAAGGCGGTATGACTCGCGGCGCCAGACCTGTCGTTTCACCTTCCTCGTGCAAAACAGGCTGTCTCGTTTTAACGCCATACTGTCTGACTGGTTGAAGCCGTGACAGGGACCATGTCGGTAAATCAATGGAGCAAGCCCACAGGATGGTTGGGCCGATACACTTTGTGGCGGATGAATGCCCGACATTCGAAGCTCACAGATTGGGGACTGAAACACATCTCGATTGAGAACCGCCACACGATCCTCGATGTAGGCTGTGGTGGCGGCGGGACCATTAGTAAGTTGGCCGCGATCACCACGCAAGGGAAGGTTTACGGCGTCGATTATTCCGACGTGAGCATCTCCGCGACAAAAAGAACGAATGCGCGGTGGATAAGCCTCCATCGCGTCGAGATCCGCCACGGGTCTGTTTCTCGGCTCCCGTTCGCCGACAACATGTTCGATCTGGTCACCGCCGTGGAAACACACTTCTGGTGGCCCAACCTTCCCACTGACATACGCGAAGTCTTCAGAGTCACAAAGCCCGACGGCAGGCTCGTCCTTATCGCAGAAGTCTATAAGGGAGCAAACACCAAGGTTTCTAAGCTTGCCGAAAAATATGCCTTTCGAACCGGTATGACCGTCCTCAGTATTGATGAGCATCGCGAACTTCTCGTAAACGCGGGTTACGCTGATGTTCAGGTCGCTGAGGAACGCGACAAAGGATGGATTTGCGGAGTAGGCAGAAAACCGGGCGGGCCAGCCTGAGGCGTCTCTTGGAGAGGAAAGAGAAACGGAACATTCACCTAGCCAATACCGAGACGGACGTCAGAAAATGCCGGCAGGTGTTTCATGGAACTGCGACACGGGACATCAGCGCCATTTGGCTCATCGAGCCTATCCTCGCAAGGGATTCCGGGTCAACTGCCATGATATGGCATGGTCTGTCGATCGTGCTTGATCACCTTGGAGGGAACGATGGCATGGCCTGAACCCGTCACATTGCGCGGGACATACTCCACCCTGGAACCGTTGTGCGATCGCCATCACAAGGATCTGGTGGAGGCCGTGAAGGACGGGGAGCTGTGGGACCTTTGGTACACGATCGTCCCGGAACCCGAAAGGATGCGAGCTGAAATCGACCGCCGCCTGGCTCTTCAGGCGAACGGCTCGATGCTCCCTTTTGCAGTCATCAGCAACCCACTCGGCAGAGTCGTTGGCATGACAACATACATGAACATCGATGCGGCGAATCGGCGCTTGGAAATCGGCTCGACATGGTATCGGAAGAGCATGCAGCGCACGGCACTCAATTCAGAGTGCAAGTTACTGTTGTTAACCCACGCATTTGAGTCGTTGAACTGTGTGTGCGTGGAGCTTCGGACGCATTTCTTCAACCATGGCAGCCGCCGCGCGATAGAGAGGCTAGGCGCAAAGCTCGACGGCGTTCTGCGGAACAATCAGATTGCGCCTAATGGAACACTGCGCGACACTTGTGTTTACAGCATCATCGCCAGTGAATGGCCGACTGTGAAAGCACATCTCGCGTGGGAGCTGAAGAAGCCAAGGGCAAAACTGGCCGTGAAGGGCAACAATCCGACGTAAGGATTAGGACCTGCAACTATAGTCTCGTGAGGTCCGTTTTACGGTTTCTTCGTGAACATGTCTGCGTAGTCGCGCAGCGGGACACGCCTCGTTCAGACAATTGCCACTCGTAGCCAGATTGGCCGTTGGGATTGTTTTCTTAAACTCGTGGATTCTCATCGAAGAGTTCATTATCGACCGGCATGGACTGTGGAAGTACATGCCTTACTATCGAGTGGCGGATCCTTGTGTTTGGGATCTTGCCGCTACCTTGATCATCGGCTTCGCGATTTGGCGCGCCTCTCGTCGAACTAGCAGTCATCTCGCATGAGCCGAGAGAATGCGCTTCGTGGGCGCGTGGCCCTGGTGACGGGCGTCAGCCGACGCAAGGGCATCGGCTTCGCCATCGCCCGGGAACTGTCGGAGCTCGGCGCCGATATGTTCCTTCATTCCTTCACTGCCTATGATGCTGCGCAGCCTTGGGGAGCTGATCCTGGAGGCGCCACTTCGCTCGTCAACGAGTTGCGGCAAAGCGGCAGACAGGTCGAGCAAGTGGACGCAGAGCTCGAAGCTCCCGACGCGCCAGAATCGCTAGTTCGTTCGGCAACGACAGCGTTCGGTCACCTAGACATTTTGATTGTAAATCACGCCTACGCCACTCTGGGGTGCCTTGAAGAACTCATAGCTGACCAAATCGACCGGCACTTGCACATCAATGTTCGCGCCAGCCTCCTGCTCATAAAGGCATTCGCCGCACAACACGATGGGCGCCCCGGAGGGCGTATTGTGCTGCTCACGTCTGGACAGCATCTCGCGCCCATGGCCGGCGAACTCGCGTATGCGGCCAGCAAAGGAGCGCTGCAGCAGGTCACTAGGACCTTATCGGCGCACCTTGCATCGCGTCGCATCACCGTGAACACGATTAATCCCGGTGCGACGGATACCGGCTATGCTTCACCCACGCTCTACCAGGAAGTACTCGCTCTCGAGCCGCAAGGAAGATGGGGACAACCTGCGGACGTGGCGCGAATCATCGGATGGCTTGTTACAGATGACGCCCAATGGGTGACCGGGGAAGTGATTAATTCCACTGGCGGAGGTCCCTGAAGCTGGAATTAAGCCGCAAAAAGTTCTTACCAACAGTAGCGACGCAGAGCTGATGCCGTGGAAGTGGTGTGTCCAAAGATACTCAAAATGGACCTTTCGTGACAACCGCATTGAAAGCCAAGATTTCTTGGTTCGCTATGTCGCTGTAGGTATGCGGGCTCTAAGGAGCACGAAAAATGCTTACCGGCCGTTGCGCAGTTTTCGCGACGGTCATGGTGCTGTTTCTTGGGAGCGGCACCCTTTCTCACAATCGGCACAAATCAGCTCAGAATCGGGAGGGGAAGATGCTCAGCAAAGAGGAGGAAAATAGCGAGACGATCCTTGCTATCTTCCGCGCAATAGAAGAACGCGATGCCGCAAAATTCCGCGCTTTGCTTCAGCCGGACTTTGAAATCCATTGGCCGCCATCGCTACCCTATGGAGGAACTTTTCCTGGCGCTGAGCCACAGCCTCGCGGCTGGGCCGCAACCTGGCAACCTTTACAGCCTACTGAAGCGGAACGAAGAATGGACCCTCAAGTCGTTGCCGCTCACGGAGATGATGCTGTGGTTCTGTGGCACCAACGTGGGCGTGGTGACGGTGGAGAGAGCATAGATGAAGAGGTACTTGGGCTGTATCGCTTCCGGGAAGGGAAACTAGCCCGCGCGCAGATGTTCTATTTCGATACGGTTCCGGTGGCGAGTTTCTTGGCGAGGGCGCAACACTGAACATCAGGGCCTTGCGGCCCGAGGAAACCTGAATTTTAGGTACCTAGTGGGCTTCATGCGTCCAGGCCCAAGTCCGCAGTCCCGAGTCAACTCCATGAGGTTCGCAGACGCCAAACAGCGCTTCTCGAGTCGCGCGGTCGACTATGCACGCTACCGGCCGAGCTATCCTTCGGCTGTGCTCGATCTTCTCCGCGAGCAGTGCGGCTTGTACCCGGCGCACGTGATCGCAGATATCGGTTCCGGCACCGGCCTGCTGAGCGAGCTCCTTCTAAAGAGTGGCAATCGCGTTATTGGCGTCGAGCCGAATCTTGAAATGCGCCGAGCCGGGGAACAGTACTTGCGATCTTACGGGGGCTTCCGCAGCGTGGACGGTTGCGCCGAAGCAACCACTCTCCCCGACGCCAGTGTGGATTTTGTGACCGTGGGCCAAGCTTTTCATTGGTTCGAGCTCAACGCCGCCCAACGCGAATTTGGCCGCATCCTCAGGCCGGGCGGCTGCGTGGTCGTTCTTTGGAATGACAGGCGCCTGGATGAGAAGCAGCTCACCCGCGACATTGAGAGGCTTCTCGATCGCTTTTGCATCGATTACAAGCACGTGAAAGACGCCTCCCCGGAAATGGGTCACCTCCGCAGTTTCTTTGGGGGAGACAGTTTCTCTTCGTGCGACCTGCCGAGTGAGCAATTGCTCGATTGGGACGGCCTGCGCGGTCGCCTACGGAGCAATTCGTTTTGCCCGGCCGAAAACCACCCGAATTTCGCGCCGCTAATGAAAGAGTTGGAGCGTGTCTTCCGCGCACACGAACAGCAGGGGCAAGTGCGCTTGGAATACTGGACGCGTGTCCATTTCGGGCAATTGCAGGCACGAACCCCTGCATGAAGGTTATTTTACAGCTGGCTAAGCGACTTCATCAGCGTCACAGATGCGCCGCAAGACCTCGCTTCCCGTCTGACGGTTTCTGTCACTGGAGAACGAGCAGAGGAATGTCCGTGAACATTCAACGTGAATCGCGGCTCGTTGTTTTTCTTGCTCTTGTGTCTCTACTGCTTGGGCGGGCTTGCGCTGCTGGCTCTGCGGCTGAGGAGCGACTTGGAAGCGTTTCTTTTCCAACCTCTTGTGCCGCGGACCTGAATCTCCCTTTCCAACGGGCAGTTGCCCTGCTGCACTCCTTCGACTACGAAAACGCCGGGCAGCAATTTGCGGACATCGCCAAGAAGGATCCTGCCTGCGGAATCGCATTATGGGGACAGGCGATGAGCATCTATTATCCGCTGTGGTTCGAGCCGGACGAGGCCACACTCAAACGCGGTCGCGACCTGTTGGAGCAGGCCCAAAAAGTGGGGGCTAAGACAACACGCGAGCGCGACTACATACAAGCCCTTGCCGTTTTTTACCAGGATTCCTCAAGTCTCAACTACGCCGCTCGGACCGCTGCCTATTCGCGGGAGATGGAGCGCGTTATGCTCCGCTATCCTCAAGATCGTGAGGCCGCCATCTTCTGTGCGCTTTCGCTTCTCGCGCTTGCGCCGCCAAAGGAGGCACCGCTTCAAAATCGATTAAGAGCGGCTGCCATCCTGGCTCCACTTTTCACCAGGCTCCCCGATCATCCCGGAGTGCTTCATTACCTCATTCATGCCTACGATACGCCGCAGCTCGCCGCGCGCGGTTTGCCCGCGGCGCACCGCTACGCAAAGATCGTATCCTCAGCCTCACACGCTGTGCACATGCCTTCGCACATTTTCACGTTGTTGGGTTTATGGCAGGATGCAATCGATTCCAACCTAGCCGCGGAAAGACTAGCCCGCAGCCAAGGCGGTATGATCCCCCTTCATTTCCTCGATTTTCTTCATTATGACTACCTTCAAGTCGGGCGCGAATCGGAAGCGGGGCAGATCATTCAACAGATCGCTGAGGCTCAGCCGAAGTTGATGCGGATGATGCAAAGTCATGCGCTGCTCCTTCGCGCGGAACTACCGGCCAGGCAAGCCCTCGATCTGCACCGCTGGTCCGAAGCAGCCTCGCTCCAGCCTCCTCTCGACGCCCCGAAGGAGGCTCAGGCTTACTCCTACTGGGCATGCGCGATCGGTGCTGCTCACCTGGGTGATGCCGCCAGCGCGCGACAAAATCTCCAACGTTCCATAACGCTCGACCCTGCAACTGTTTCGGATGATCCGAAGGCGCCCGTGCGGCAATTGGAAGCTGAGGCATGGATCGCGCACGCTGAAGGCAAAAATGACGAAGCCATCGCTAAGCTTCGTGAAGCGGATCGCATGGAAGAGAACGCAGCCACAACTGCGCACGACTGGATGGGTGCGCCTGCCCTCGAGATGCTGGGCGACCTGCTGCGCGATCTAAACCGACCGAAGGATGCGCTTGCTGAATACGAAGCCGCTTTGAAGCTCACACCGAACCGCTTTGATGGGCTCTACGGCGCCGGTGTTTCCAGTGAGGAAGCCGACCTCACCAAGCACGCGATCCGGTATTATTCGAAATTGGTCGACCAAACAAAGAGCAGCGCTTCGGATCGCCCTGAGTTGGTTGCAGCCAGACATTTCCTTGCAGCAGGCGTCACGACGAATCAATACGATTTCGGCGTTCGAGGGGTTGGAGCTGAGGGGCATCCCAACGCGCCAAAGCGGCATGGGAGCTAAGGGAAATGAAGGTCAGACATCTCGAAGAAGGGGACTACGACCCGATTATTGCGGTTCTTGACGATTGGTGGAGCGGCCGTCAGATGTCGCACCTTCTGCCAAGAATATTCTTCGTCCATTTTCGGGAAACGAGCTTTGCTGTCGAAGAGGATGGCAAAATCGTTGCCTTTCTTGCAGGCTTCGTCTCCCAGACCTATGCGGACGAGGCATACATCCACTTTGTCGGGGTTCATCCCGATTATCGCGGACGCGGCTTTGGACGCTGCCTCTACTCGACCTTTTTTGGAACCGTTGGCCGCCTTGGATGCACCTTGGTTCGGTGTATTACCTCCCCCGTGAACACCGGATCTATCGCGTTTCACACGCGTATGGGTTTTCAGATCGAGAAGGTCAATGGGGAACAACAAGGTGTGTCGTGCACGATCAACTATGAACTAAACGGCGAGAACCGGGTGCTCTTTGTGAAAAGTCTTTCCTAGTCTTCCGATGGGAGGAACGTCTGTGAACCTGCCTCGTTTGTCCCTTTATGTAGTAGCAGTCGTTTTTCTGGGTCTTGGAGCCATGTCCCTTGTCGCTCCTACGAACCTCACGGCGCTTGTAGAGATTGCCATGCCCACGCGGATCGCCGTCATGGAAGTTCGTGGCGTCTATGGTGGATTTTTCTTTGGTACTGGTTTCTCCTTTCTCTTGTTTGCACGCCATGAGGCCTGGTTGCGACCGGGTTTGGTTGCTCAAGCTTCGATATTTGGGGGGTTCGTCCTCGGTCGCACGCTCGGCATTGTCATTGGGGGTGCTCCCAATCCTTTCATCGCGACGCTCCTTGTCGGCGAGATAGTTGGGTTGGTTGTTGCTTTGGTTTTGCTTCGTCAACTCAGTCGCAGCGCCGGCGCGTAATAACACCGCTAAGGAATTCGGAACACATTGTGTGGTGACGGCGGCATTGGTTGTCGAGGTCGCAAAGAGGAGGCCAAACGAATTGAACGCCCTGTATGACCGCATCGGTCGGCATTATGATGCGACGCGAAAGGCCGATCCGCAGATCGCCCAACGGGTTATTTCGCTCTTGAACGGATCGAACGGTGGCAAATACCTAGACTTGGCCTGTGGAACGGGCAACTATACGATCGCACTCCGCAACCTGGGTTTAATGATTCGCGGCATTGATCAATCGGAATTGATGATCTCGACAGCGAAAGGGAAAGCCCCACAAATGGAATGGCACGTCGGTGACGCCGAGGCTCTGCCGTTCGCAGCTGGATCGTTCCAGGGAGTCACCTGTATTTTGGCGATCCACCACTTCAAAGATGTGAGAAAGGCTTTCCTGGAGATGCATCGAGTAATCGACAAGGGACGGCTCGTCATCTTTACTGCCTATCCCGACCAGATGATGGGTTATTGGCTCAATGAGTATTTTCCCCGGCCCATGCAACGGGGCATGCAGCAGATGCTTCCCAAGAGCGCTCTATTCGGGCATCTAGAGGCGGCAGGTTTCAAGCGTATTGTAGAAGAGAGTTTTGAAGTCCCGCATGACATCCAGGATCTGTTTCTCCAGAGCGGCAAGTATAAACCAGAGATCTATCTGCGGCCTGAAGTGAGACCTGGAATCTCGACCTTCGCAAACCTGGCATCTGAAGAGGAAATCTCGGATGGGTGCCGGCGACTCGAGCAGGACATCGCGTCAGGGCGTATCAATCAGGTCGTCGCTGACTACAGCACTCCGGACGGCGACTATGTGTTTGTCGTCGCCGAGAAGGAGTAACGCCTCCCTCAGGTGCCACTCGCGCACGACGCCCATCAATCGTTACTCGAATGCGTCATCGCTTTGTTGACAAGCCATGCGCGTCCTTCCTCGTTCGGTTGCTCGCGCCGACCGGTCATCCAACCGCGGTACCGTGGGCTTCCGCAGTGACAGGCAAATTGACAGCCGAGCACATCCTCCGTCGCGGTGTAATCGATAGAGAGGTAGTCGCCGGGTTCGATCTCCTGTACCGCCCGCGCCTCCATCGTGCCTGTGTCGATGGCGAGATTGGGATCGCACCTCATCGGGGTCAACCTGTCCGAAGTTATCGACAGGCAAATACGTAACCGCAGCACCTAATCGTTCCAGAAAACGACAGGGGCCAAGGATGGCAGGATGTTCCACCTGAGTGGTAATAATATGAGCATCGGATCTACCCTTGGCAAAGAAGACGCCTTTCAGAGCGTGGTTGTTACACTCGCTGCCGCCGCTCGTGAACACACTTTGCCTGTGGTTTGCACCTTAACAGGCTGGAGGCTTGAACTCGCGCCTTATCGATTGTGTCTCGACTCGGTCGCCCGGCCCAATGCTCGCTGGACGGGTTACCGAACGGCTCTTCCCAGACCTCTTCATAGATTCGGCTACTCCGGTGCTAGCGGCGTACTTGCGTTGAAGTCGAGATATATGCGCTGCGTTTGTGGTGAGCTCATAGACAAACCCGGCGAAATTGAAGAGACAGCGGTGTCGCGCGCATCTCTTGTACTATTCAATTGACCAGTTGAAGATACCAGTATTGGGCTGTCGATTCCGTTAATCAGGTGTTGTCGTGCTCGGCGTGCTTCTAAGCTGTAGCAATAGGCCAACTACACCCAATGCCGCGAAGCTCGCACCTGTGTAAAAAGTGGCTGCTGCACCGATTTGGTCCCAGAGCACACCTGCCAGAACGCTGGCACTCAGCAGTACGATGCCGCTGACCAGGCTGAAGAAGCCAAACGCATTTCCACGCCGGTCGATTGGCGCCGCATCAGCAACTAGAGCGGCAAGCAATCCTTGACTGAATCCCATGTGGAGTCCCCAGAACGAGATGCCTGCGATTCATCACTACCAAAACGAGGGGCGCATATTCATTCCGGAGACCGAGGTTACTTGCCCGCAAAATCAGGAACGCTTCACTAAACCGTGCCAGGGTGAAAACGCTCCCAATGGCGACCACGAA
>Ga0126378_10000623_pt1 | contig 25758 bp, 23 predicted proteins | sample PanSoiMetPlot_23_FD_92587 | JGI IMG/M metagenome (GOLD analysis project Ga0126378, IMG submission 92587) | Tropical forest soil microbial communities from Panama - MetaG Plot_23 | ecosystem: Environmental > Terrestrial > Soil > Tropical forest > Bulk soil | place: Panama | collected 2016-02-17
CCACCGATCTGCGGCGAACGAATTGGTGGCCAGGTGCGCCAGATCGTGGTCCGGCGCCGAGGACCGGAACGCGCGCACTCGGAGAGTGCGTAACTGAGGACCGCAGAAGTCGGGCCGCGAGATGGTGTGCCTGGGCGCCAAGGCGTCGTCGTGGATCGGTGGATCCGGGCTAAGGCTTTGCTGCGCCTGCTTGCGCTCACGGCCGGCCTGGCCTGGACGGGCTGGCTCGCCGGCAGCAACCTGCTGCACTGGCTCGACTACGGACAGCATCACCTCGGGCACACCGACTTCGCGCTTTACTACGCCTTCTCCAGGATCGGGCTCCTCCACGGATGGAGCAGCCTCTACGACCTCAATGCCCAGAGGGACGTCTACAGATCGATGCCCGGCACCTGGTGGTTTCCGCTGCCGTATACACCGCTGATGGGCTGGCTGACGGCTCCCTTCACGGCGCTGCCGCTCTCGGCCGCCTACTGGATCTGGTCTGGCGGCCTGGTGGCAGCTTTCCTGACCTGCTGGTGGCTCGCCGCACCATCTGATCCGATGGTTCGGGCGATCTGCCTGACCGCCGGGCTCTCGCCGTATCTGTCACTGCTGGGCCTCGAACTTGGGCAGGTCGTCGTCTTTCAGCTCCTTGCAGTCGGCGCGGCGGTGTGGTTCCTGACGAACAACCGGCCCGTTCTGGCCGGCGTCAGCCTGGTGCTGCTGGATGTCCATCCGCAAGGCTTCTTTCTGGTGCCCCTGGCCTTGCTGCTGTTCGGGGCACGCCGCACCGTGCTGACCTGGGCGGCTGCCAGCGCGGTGCTGGCTGCGGTCGCTGCCGCAAGCCTTGGCATGCACGGCGTCGAGCAGTACCTCCAGCGCCTCGTTCTGGCTGCACGATCACCCCTCGAGTTCTACGTCTCCTTCCCGGTCGACCTGCCGCTCATGATCCACAACCGGTGGCTCAGGATCGCTGTCATGGCAATCCTGGCTGGGTTTGCCCTCTTCGGGGCCTGGAAGCATCGCAACAACCGGATCGAGGTCGCTGTCGCCGCCGGCCTGATCGGCTCCGTTCTGGTGACTCCGTTCGTACACCTCGACGACCTGATGGTGCTTTTCCTGGCAGGCTGGCTCACCCTTCGCTGCCGGCTCCCGTCCGCGTACTCCTGGCTGCTGGCGGCCGGCCTGGTCGTGGCTGTCTCGCTCGACTTCAAGCGTCTTCAGCACTATGGCTGGCTGCTGGTCGTGTTCGAGATGGTCTGGCTGGTCAGCATAGCGGCGCTGCCGTCGCTTGAGAGCTACCGTGTTAAGAGTCGCTTACCAGAGGAAGTCGGCTTAGCCACCAGCTGAGGGCAGGCGGGTAAAGAACCTCTTTACCAGTGGGAGTCAACCGACTACCCTGAGCCAGCCATGAGCGCCGCAATCGATACATACCTCCCCCCTGAGGCCGAAGACTCCCACCGCAGACAGATGCTCGCCGAGTCGGACACCCTGCTCGACCAGGTGGAGGAGCTGCGGCTCGCCGAGCAGGGCGCCTGCCCTCCCGCTCTGGCCGAAGCCATCCGCTGCCTGCAGCTTCGACTTGGCCGTGTGGACGCCCACGATGCTCGGACGGTGCGTGCGGCCCACCGGCTCGTCTTCGCCGTCCAGTCCAGGCTCATGGCTGCGAACCCCCGAAATCCGCAGCCCCGAGCCGAGCTGGACCGGCCCACCGGCCAGCCCAAGATCGCCATCCTGCGGCAGGGCGGTGCCTGGAAATTCCTGGCGCTTCCGCCTCGGCCACCATCCACCGAGCGGTCGGCCCAGGGGGAGTGGCGGCAACTGGTCGAGCTCACTGTTCAGCGTGCGCTCGACCGTTGGGCCTGCGCCCAGGACGAAGCTGTGGACGCCGCACGCACCGGCGACGGCGCGGGCCGCGCCCTCTCTCGTGCGCGCGCGGCCTGGCGCAACTACTGGGACCTGCGCTGCGAAGCTGAAATGCTGCTCAGCCCGCGCCCGGACGGTCCGAACGGGCGCCGGGCAGAAGCTCCCACAGCTCCGCCGCCGTAATCGGCGCCGCCGACGCGCTCACCCGGTGTGCAAACCGATCCAGGAATTGGCCGAGACGCTGATCGTCGAGGCGCGCAGCTTGCGCCATCACCTCAGCTGCGCCCTCAGCCTCGCCTGGGGCAAGCAGACGTGCGAGGTCGGCCGCGAAATCTTCCGGGAACGGTCCGGCGGGCTCCTGGTCGGGCATCGTCGAAGGACTCTATAGAATCGAGCCGATGCAGCCGGTCGTGATCGGTGACGTCCTCTGGGAGCCGACCCAGGACGTCATCGAACGCAGCCGGCTCAAGCGCTTCATGGACGGTCACGGGATCGACGACGTGCAGGAGCTGCTGCAGCGGTCGACCAGCGACCTGGAATGGTTCTGGGATGCGACGGTCAAGGACCTGGGCATCCGTTTCCACCACCCTTACCAGAGCGTCGTCGACCTGAGCGACGGCATTGAGTGGGCGCGCTGGTTCCGCGGCGCCCAGATGAACATCGTCGCCAGCTGCCTGGACCGCTGGCTTGAAGGCCAGGCTGCCGACAAACCTGCTGTCATCTGGGAAGGCGAACCCGGCGAGGTCCGGCGTCTCAGCTACCGAGAGCTCAACGTGGAGGTCTGCCGACTGGCCCGCGGCCTGCGACAGCTTGGCATCGGCAAGGGCGACCGCGTCGGCGTCTTCATGCCGCTCATACCCGAGACCGCCGTTGCCTTGCTGGCCTGCGCCAAGCTGGGAGCCATCGTTCTGCCGCTCTTCAGCGGCTATGGGCCGGCCGCCATCGCCAGCCGGCTCAACGACGCTGAGGCGAAGGCCCTGCTCTGTGCGGATGGCTTCTACCGCCGCGGCCAGACAGTCCGCATGAAGGAAACCGCTGACCAGGCGGTAGCGGCGTCACCAACGGTCAAGCACCTGGTGATGCTGAGGCGCGTCGGCCGAGAGGTGTCCTGGACCCCTGGCCGCGACCACGACTGGTCCGAGCTGGTCGAGGGCCAGCCACGCGAGCTCACAACGGAAGTATTCGACGCCGAGACCCCGCTGCTCGTCATCTACACAAGCGGCACCACGGGCACGCCCAAGGGGGCTGTCCACGTCCACGGCGGCTTCCCGATCAAGACCGCGCAGGACATGGCCCACGGCTTCGACGTCCAGAGCGACGACCTGGTCTTCTGGTTCACCGACATCGGTTGGATGATGGGCCCCTGGCTGATCTACGGCAGCCTGATCCTGGGCGCGACGATGGTTCTCTACGAAGGGACGCCGGACGTACCGGGACCAGATCGGCTGTGGCGGATGGTCGCCGACCACAAGGTCTCGATCCTCGGCGTCTCCCCCACCCTGGTGCGAAGCTTGATGTCCGCGGGCCGCGAGCATCCCCGCCGCCACGACCTCTCCAGCCTTCGCGTGTTGGGTGGCACGGGGGAACCATGGAACCCCGAGCCGTTCAACTGGTACTTCACAGAGGTAGGCAGGCGCCGGCTCCCGGTCATCAACTACACGGGTGGTACGGAAATCGCCGGGGGCATCCTCTGCGGCAACGTGCTGACCCACCTCCGGCCCTGCTCGTTTGCTGGCCCACTCCCTGGCATTGCCGCGGATGTCGTTGACGAGCAAGGGCGCAGCGTCCGCGGCGAGGTCGGTGAACTCGCGATCCGGCAGCCCTGGCCTGGCATGACCCGCGGCTTCTGGGGCAGCCGAGAGCGTTACCTCGCGACCTACTGGTCGCGGTTCCCAGGCGTCTGGGTCCATGGCGACTGGGCCTACATCGCCGACGACGGGCTGTGGTACGTGCTCGGCCGTTCAGACGACACCATAAAGGTGGCGGGCAAACGCCTGGGACCGGCTGAAGTCGAGTCCGTCCTGATCGCCAACTCTGCGGTCGCAGAGTCGGCGGCCATCGGGGTTCCCGACGAGCTAAAGGGCGAGGCTCTGGTCTGCTTTGTGGTGCTCCGCCCCGGGCACGAGGGCACCGCCGAGTTTGCCGAGCAGCTGAAAGACGAGGTGGCCCTGGCACTCGGGAAGCCTCTGCGGCCTAAGTCCATCAGCTTCGTGAGCGATCTTCCGCGGACCCGCAACGCCAAGATCCTGCGCAGGGTGGTCAGAGCGATCTACCTCGGGCAAGAGCCTGGCGATCTCACGTCGCTGGAGAATCCTGCCGCGCTCGACGCCATCGGCGCGGCCCGTGGCTAGCCGATCGCTCGAGCTGCCAGCTTTGCCGAGGCTGACCAGAGGTGCGGCCGGAAACCCGGCCGAGGCATCTGGTGGCCAGGTGGTCCGAGTGCGCCCGGGCCGCCGACTCGGGGTCCCCGCGAAACCCGTGGGTTTCGTGGGGTGGGGAACACCGGAGCACGCGCATTAGCAATGCGCACGCGAGGAGCGCAGAAGGCCCGGGGAAAGGGGCCCCCACGCAGTGGGGATGCAACGGGCCGCATCCGGGGTCCCCACGAAGCCTGCTTCGTGGGGTGGATAGGCGCCAGAGGTCCGTTTGGGCTTTTCGGCCGCACCTCTAACTAAGCAAGACCTGGCCCACCTGGGTCTGCTCTGGCTCGGCGGCTTCGACCTCAGGGTGACGTTGCTGGCGGTGCCGCCGATGATCCCTGCCATCCATCGCGACCTCGGCCTGGACGAGAAGGGTATCTCGGTCCTCATCGGACTTCCGGTCCTGCTGCTGGCGCTGGCCGCGATACCGGGCTCGCTCATGATCGCGCGGCTCGGCGCCCGCCGGGCGTTGGTGGCGGGGCTGCTGGCCATCGGGCTGGGCTCGGCGCTGCGGGGCGTCGGCCTGAGCCTGGCACCACTTTTCGCGATGACGTTCGTGATGGGCGTCGGCGTGGCCGTGAGCCAGCCCGCCTTCCCCACGCTCACGCGCGAGTGGTTCGGGCCGCGGCTGGCCCTGGCCACAGCGGTCTATTCCAACGGCCTTCTGGTCGGCGAGACGATCCCCGCATCATTCACCGGGCCTCGAGTGGCACCCGCCCTCGGCGGGAGCTGGCCGCTTACGTTTGCGGCCTGGTCGATCCCCGCCTTCCTGGCCGCCGGCCTGGTCCTCGCCATCAGCAGACATGTCGCCGTCGACCGGCTGGCGCCGGCGCGGCGGTGGTGGCCCGACTTCCGTAATCGCCAGATGTGGATGGTTGGCCTGGTCATGGGCTTCGCCTCGGCCGCCTACTTCGGCACCAACACGTTCATTCCTGACTTCGTTCGGGCCACGGGGCGGCCCGAACTGAAGGACGCCGGGCTGGCGGCGCTCAATACCTGCCAGTTGGGCGCCTCACTCCTGCTGCTCCTGGTCGCCGAGCGCCTGGTTGGGCGGCGCTGGCCGTTTGCGGTCGCCGGTGGCCTGATAGCTGTTTCAGCGGTCGCCCTGGTGCTGATGCCGGGCGTCTGGGTGGTTGTCTGGGCGGGCGTGATCGGCTTCGCATCGGCGCTGGCCCTGGTACTCACCCTCGCCCTACCACCCCTGCTGACGGGAAGCGAAGACGTGCCTCGCTTCAGCGCCGGCATGTTCTTCATCATCTACGGGTCTTCGTTCGCCGGACCCCTTGCCGGGGGGACGGCATGGGATGCCACCGGCTGGCCGCCGGCCTCCTTTCTTGCTCTGGCAGCCGGCGGCGCCCTGATGGTAGCCCTGGTTGCGGGCACAGACTTTCGGCGTCAGGTAGCCCCAGAGCGCTAGGAGCCGATGATCCCCGCAAGACCTGCCGCCGCACCCGCCGCTATCAGAGCAGGGGAGGCGAACGGCCAGCGCCAGATCAGGCCGATGGTCACGACAGCCGCGATGGCCGCCACGACTCCGGTCAGCGCCACGCTCGCCAGCTGCAGGGTGACCGCGGCGATGAGGCCCAAAGCGGCAGCGTTGGCACCATTGACGAACGCCCGTGCAGCTTCATGACGCTCGACGAGCTGGACGACGCGGCCCACGAACGGAATCAACACGAACCCAGGCAGGAAGATGCCGGCGGTTGCAACGACGCTTCCCGGCACTCCACCGACCAGATAGCCGATGAACGCGGCCACGCCGTATACGGGGCCAGGGGTGGCCTGCGCGATCGCGATCGCGTCGACAAGCTGCCGGTCGGTCAGCCAGCGCGTGGCCTCCACGAGGTCCGCCCGTAGGAAAGCGACAAGAACGTAGCCGCTGCCAAAGGACAGCGCGCCGACCTTCAAGAAGGCCAGGAAGACGGCGGCCAACGAGAAGGCAGTCGGCACAACCACGCCGGCTGACAGCATGAGAGGAGCGGTCCTCGACGCCCGCCGTCCGACGACCAGGATCGCACCGCCCAGGACGACAATCACTGCGGGGCTGACGCCAAGAATCAGCATGGCAGCCGCCACGACGGCGACCGCAGCCCGCGGCCAGTTCCCGACCATCGTGCGCCCGAGATCGACCGCGGCCCAGGCCACGATTCCGACCACGATCGGACGGACACCGGTCAGGATGTGCATCGCCGCCGGATGCCGGCCCCAGCGAAGGTATGCCCAGGCAATTGCGAGCATGAGCAGCGCGGCCGGCAGGATGAAGCAACCACCCGCGATCACCATTCCCCGCCAACCGGCCCGGCGCTGACCCAGGAAGATGGCGAGCTCGGTGGAGCTGGGTCCGGGGATCAGGTTGCAGGCGGCGAACATCCGGTTGAACTCTTCCTGATCGAGCCAGCCTCGCCTGGTGACGAGCTCTCTTCGCATCAGTGCGACGTGGACTGCCGGCCCACCGAAGCCGATCACCCCGAGCTTCAGGAATGCCAGCGCCAGCTCTGTCAGCACCGGGGTAAGGCTAGATGGCAGATCCCTAAGATGAGCGAATCTCGATGGCGACTCTCACGATTCTGGCAGCCTCGGTCGGGATGCTCCGAGCCGTCAGGAGGCCATCACGCGGCGGGTAGCCACACGGGCATAGAACGAGCCGCGTACGACGTGGGAGCGCTGCGCACGGCGCAGTTTCCGATCACGCGCCGCTACGCCTACCTCGACAACAGCACTTTCGGCCCGCCGCCGCGGGCCTGTGCCGAGGCTGTGGCCCGATGCCTGCGTGAGCTCTCAGAGGGCGCACAGGTGCCCGAGTCCTGGGCCGCCAAGGTGGACCGCGTGCGTGGCCTGGTGGCACGCCTCTACAACTGCGCGCCTGACGATGTCGCGTTTATGAAGAGCTCGGCCGAGGCGATGGGCCTCGTCGCCCTCGGCATCGATTGGCAACCCGGCGACGAGGTCGTCGTCTACGAGCGTGACTTTCCGGCGGCGGTTCTGCCCTGGCTCAACCTGGCCCACCTGGGAGTGCGCGTCCGGTTCGTGCGCGACCACGGTCGCCACCGATTCGAGATGGACGACGTCAGCGAGCTCGTTTGCGAGCGAACGCGAGTGGTCTGCCTCGGAATGGTCAACTTCGGAAACGGTCTCAGGGCGCCGATCGAGGGGATCGCTGAAATATGCCGCAGGCGTCGTGTCTGGCTGCTGGTTGACGCGACCCAGGCCGCCGGCGTGCTCCGAATCGACGTCCGCCGGCTGGGTTGCCATCTGCTGGCCGCGCATGGCTACAAGTTCCTTGTTTCCGGTTACGGCACCGCTCCCTGCTATGTGGATCGCGAACTGCGGATGCGGCTGCGCGTCCCGGAACCCGGCTGGAAGGCGCGGCGGAACGCCGACGCGTCGATGACCGACTACGAACGGGTCGAGTTCGTCGACAGCGCCGCACGCTTCGAGCCCAGCATCCCCGACCTGGCATCGATCGTGGGCATGGGCGCATCGCTGGACCTACTGCTGAAGCTGGGCTCGAAGGCGATCGAGAAGTGGACGTTGAAGCTGGTGGCCGCAGCGGCTGATGAGCTGGCCGAGCGCGGCTTCCGCGTGGTCAGCTCACACCGAGATAGCGAGCGATCGAGCATTCTCTCGCTGGAGCATGACCGGCTCCAGCCCGATCGACTGGAGGAGACGCTCAGGGCGGCTGGGGTCGTCGGCGCCGTGCGCGAAGGCCGCCTCCGGTTGTCGTTCCACGCCTACAACGATCGGACTGACCTGGACCGCCTCCTCGCAGCGCTCAAATCCTGAGCAGAGGAAGTTCTCAAGAAACCGTAAGCCTCTTCTTACTCTCCGTTTAGATCCGAGGTGCAGCATCCACCATATGGATGATGGGCATGGTGGCCAAGGTATGAACCCTGCGGGTGGAAGCGCGTTGCGTCGCGGCTGGTCGGTGCTGGCGGCGGCGGTGATGGTCGGGCTGCTGCTGGTCAGCGCCTGCAGCGTGACCCGCAGCGGCAGCATCTTCGCACCTCGGCCTTCCGCGCAGAGCCCGATCCAGGCTGTTCCCCAGGACAGCTCATCCACAGGTCAGGCCAACCAGTCGTTCGACGCGCAGGCAGTCGCGAACAAGGTAGTTCCCGCCGTCGTCGACATCAACACGGTCATCGGGTCGGCCGGCCAGCAAGCCCAGGCGGCTGGCACGGGCATGCTGGTTGCATCCTCCGGTGAGGTCCTCACCAATCGGCACGTGGTCCAGGGGGCCTCGAGTATCCAGGTGACAGTCCAGGGGAGGTCGGGCCCCTACACGGCGACGGTGGTTGGTGAGGACCTGGCCGCGGACGTGGCCCTGCTGCAGCTTCACGGCGTCTCGGGACTGCCGATCGTGACCCTTGCTGACTCCTCGGCAGTGACCGTCGGTCAGGCTGTCGTTGCCATCGGCAACGCTCTCGGTCAGGGCGGCGCACCCAACGTGACCCAGGGCACTGTCACAGCACTGAACCAATCCATCACTGCGAGTGATGGCAACGGCAGCTCGGAGCAGTTGACCGGGCTGATCCAGAGCGACGCCTCAATCAGCCCGGGTGACTCTGGTGGGCCACTGGTGAACAGGGCCGGCCAGGTGGTTGGCATGATCACCGCCGGCTCGGTGGGAAGGTTCCGCCAGGCCACGTCCCGAGTGGGCTTCGCCATTCCTTCTAACACCGCCCTCGACATCGTCAACCAGATACGGAGCGGCAAAGAAACCTCGACCATCATCATCGGACCAACGGGCTACCTGGGCGTCTCGGCTACAGACCTTGACGCCGTGACAGCGTCCCGCCTGGGCCTGACCGTGAGCGTAGGTGCGCTCGTTCAGAGCGTGGTCTCAGGGTCTCCGGCTGCCCAGGCTGGAATCGCCCGGAACGCCGTGATCACGGCGGTGAACGGCCGCACCGTCACCTCGACAACAGACCTCGGACTTGCCATCCACGTCCATAAACCAGGACAGCAAATCCAGGTCACGTGGGTCGACCAGAACGGGCGCCACACGGCCACCGTGAGCCTGATGTCCGGCCCACCCGCCTAACGCCGGAGACCAGGCCAAGGGCCAGACCCGACAATCGTCTGCCGACCCCGGCCGGTCGACGGGGCGCTCCCCCCCATCTGGGCGGCTGTCGCTTCCGACGCTGCCGTCACTCCACGTCGATCCTCCGACGCCAGACGTACAGGCAATTGTCTAAGTTCGGCCAAGTACGCCGGATGGCGCAGCACGAAATCCCGACAACATTCGTCGGTGTAGGGTCAGCGCTTCCGCGTTGATGACGTTGGATTGGAGACAGACAACCAATGGTGACACGCCAGCCGATCCCCTCAGGGTGGGCCGTTTTCGCCGGCACCATCCTCCTCATCGTCGGCATATTCAATGCGATCTACGGCCTGGTCGCCCTGTTCAGGCCAAGGGCGATCACGGTATCAGGTCAGGGCGTGATCGTCTGGGACTTCAGCACCTGGGGCTGGATCCTCCTCGCGATCGGCATAGTTCAGATCGCGGTCAGCCTCGGGCTCTTTGCAGTCCAGGGATGGGCTCGGTGGATGGCGATCGGAGTCGCGGGCTTGAGCGCCGTGGCCCAGATCGCGTTCTTCACGGCTTACCCACTCTGGTCGCTGCTGGTGATCCTCCTGGACGTGCTCGTCATCTGGCAGCTGTCGATGCACTGGCAGCCGGAGGCTGACGGGCAACGGGGCGCTACGCCCCCCTCGTAATCGTCTGGGCGCGCGGCTACTGAGAGTAGCCTGGCAACAAACACCAGTTCGATTCTTGCGAGCCGGGCGAATGAGGACTACTGTCGAGTTAAAGGGGAGTCGAACAAATCAATACGGGCGCGATCGCGGCGGTGAGGACGCAGCGCCCGGCCATTGCAAGGAGACCTGGATGGGGCTTCAGACTCCAGAGACAGAGCGCATCCAAATTCCCGAGCCGGAACCGCTGCAAATACCGGTTCCGGAGCCGAGCGAGGAGCCGGATCCCGTCGGAGCGACCCACTGAGACGACCCGCCGAACCGGTCCTGGGTTGGCGACTCTGGCGGCTAGCCGATGGCAGCCTCAAGTCGTGGGCGCTCGACTACTTCTGGGAGCCGGGTGAGAATCGTGCCAGGTGCCTGGCGCCCAACCGTCGCGGCTGTGATTCAGCCCCGGGCAGGGGGTGTCAGTGTGGGCTGTGGGCCCTGTGGAGTCCTCTGCGCTGCCTGGCTCGGGCACGCACACAGTACGAGCCGCCGTGGCACGTGCTCGGGCTGATCTCCGCCTGGGGTACCGTCGCCATTCACGGCCGCGAGGGCTTTCGAGCCGAGCGGGCGGCGGTCCGGTGTCTGTTCACGGATTGGGCTCGAAGCGCGCCGGTCCCAGGTGTGATGGACACCTGGCTCACGAAATGGTGGCGCCGGACCGTCGGCCGGCTCCAGGAGCCGGACGGCGCTGGCCGGCCAGACCCTGAGCGAACGACCGAGCTGGAGGCCGCCGCAAGGCGGTACGGGGTTCCGCTTCTTCCGTTGAAGGGTGCCCTGGTGATGCAGGTACTCGGGGAATGGGGCGTGCCGCCAGAACAGATCCAGGAAGTCGAGACGTGGGTTGCGGCCACGGGCGCTCGCGCCCAGGGCGGCTGACGAACGGCGAGCAGCGGTAAGCAGCCGTCTACGGGAAGGGCCTCGCGGTAAAGGCGTGACCAGAGCCCTCTAGGGGCGGCTGGCCTACGTCGACTCGGGGACACGGACCGGGCCGCTGGTCGTGAGGCGGTACCTCGTGACGTCGCAACCCGGACGGTAACCGACGGCGATGTGGATCTTGTTCGACGTCAGGTTCGCGAGGTCGGAACACGATCTACCTGCTCGGCGAGATGCGCAAGGCAGAGGTGCGGGCGCATCGAGGCGGTGTGGCGATCGTCTCGGCGATGTTCACCGCGCCTATCTCGCTGACCTGCGCCGCGCTTTCCGCGAGGTTCGCATCACCTCGATCGCCGATAGCTGGATCACGCCGCCTGGTGGAATGCCGACCGGCGCGGTAAGTCGCAACCTATGGCGCAAGCCCTGCGGCGTTTTTTCACAGCAACGTAAGCGGACCAGCAGAGGGCTGGCGGTCACACGTGACCAGGCTGCCACTCCGCGGCGGTGGCTCCGGAGGCGCTGTTTCCGGGGCCGCCGTCAACGCCACGCGCCGAGCGGATACGGGCCTGTGGGCCTTCCTTGCCGTGAGCCTCGACCTATCAGGGGCATCGCTCCCCGTGCGTAAATGTAGAGTTGCCCGCAGTGATCGGTACCTTCCATCCGGCTGTTCGGACCTGGTTCGGGGGCCGGTTTCCCGACGGGCCAACCCTGGCGCAGGCTGGCGGGTGGGCTGAGGTTGCCGCCGGCCGGGACACGCTGATCGCGGCTCCAACCGGATCAGGCAAGACGCTTGCTGCCTTCCTCGTCTGCATAGACCGCCTGTACCGGGCCCACGACGACGGTACCCCCCTCGCCGATGGGCCGCAGGTCGTCTACGTCTCTCCCCTGAAGGCCCTTGCCGTCGACATCCATCAGAACCTGGAAGCGCCACTGCGCGGCATCGCCCAGGTAGCCCAGCAGCTCGGCCTGTCTGCCCCCCACATCCGCGTGGCGGTGAGAACTGGCGATACGACCGCATCCGAGCGTGCGGCAATGCTCCGGCGGTCACCGAACTTTCTGGTCACCACACCCGAATCCCTGTACCTGATGGTCACGGCGGAGCGGTCGCGGGGAATGCTCGCTGGCGTCGAGACCGTGATCCTCGACGAGATCCACGCAGCTGCAGGGAACAAGCGCGGATCGCACCTCGCGCTCAGCCTCGAGCGCCTCCAGCACGTCGCTGCCAAGCCTCCCCAACGCATCGGCCTCTCGGCCACTCAGCGGCCGATCGACGCCATCGCCCGCCTGCTGGTTGGAGCCGGCACCGACCGTTCGAACCCGGACGGCTCCCCTCGCTGCTCCATCGTCAACGTGGGCCACCAGCGCGCGCTCGACCTGGCGCTCGAGCTCCCGGACGACGAGCTCGGGGCGGTGGCGACGACCGAGCAAATGGCGGAGATCGTCGATCGAATCGCCCAGCACGTGCAGGCCCACCGCACCACACTCGTTTTCGTCAACACCCGGAACCTGGCCGAGCGAATCGCCCACCAGCTAGGAGAGCGGCTGGGCGATGGCCAGGTGGCCGCCCACCATGGCAGCCTGTCCAGAGAGCGCCGCCAGCGCGTGGAGTTGCGGCTGAGAGCCGGCGACCTCCGAGCCCTGGTGGCGACCGCATCCCTGGAGTTGGGGATCGACATCGGGCCCGTCCAGCTGGTTTGCCAGATCGGCTCGCCGCGGAGCTTCGCCACGTTCTTGCAGCGGGTGGGGCGGTCGAACCACACCCGCTTCGGCACGCCCAGGGGCGTGCTGTACCCCACCAGCCGCGACGAGCTCGTCGAGTGCGCCGCGCTGCTTCGCGGCACTCAGGCCGGACGCCTTGACGCGATCATCCAGCCCGTCGCGCCGCTCGACATCGTGGCCCAGCAGATCGTGGCCGAATGCGCAGCGGAGGAGTGGTCCGAGGACGAACTTTTCGACCTCATCCGCCGGGCGGCCCCCTTCGCAGAGCTATCCCGCCGGGACTTCGACGACGTGGTCGACCTGGTCTCAGAGGGCATCACCACCGGGCGTGGGCGGCGAGCCGCATATCTGCACCGCGACCGGGTGAACGGGCGCCTGAAAGGCCGCCGGGGCGCGCGCCTTGCCGCGCTCACTTCCGGCGGTGCCATTCCTGAGCTGGGCGACTACCGCGTGGTCGCCGAGCCCGACGACACGTTCGTGGGGACGGTGAACGAGGACTGGGCGATCGAGAGCATGGCCGGCGACGTGTTCCTGCTGGGAACCACCTCGTGGCGCATCCGCCGGGTCGAGCCTGGGACCGTCAGGGTGGTCGACGCTCAAGGGACTCCACCCTCGGTGCCGTTCTGGCTGGGCGAGGCCCCCGGCCGTACCGAGGAGCTCTCCGGCGAGGTATCCGACCTTCGGGCGAAGGTCGGCGAGTGGCTGGAGCGCGGAGATGCTGAGAGTGCGCGCCGCTGGCTGGATGCGGAGTGCGGCATCGAGCCTGCCGCCTCGGATACGATCGTGCGCTACCTCGGGGCAGGTCTGACCGCGCTTGGGGTTCTCCCGACGAGACAAAGGGTCGTCCTCGAGCGGTTCTTCGACGACGCCGGCGGGATGCAGCTGGTGGGTCACTCGCCATTTGGCGTCAGGCTGAACCGGGGGCTCGGGCTCGCGCTCCGCAAGCGGTTCTGCGTGACCTTCGACTTCGAGCTGCAAGCTGCAGCCAGCGACGACGCCATCCTGCTCTCCCTGGGTCCGCAGCACAGCTTCCCGCTGGAGCGAGTGCCGAAGTTCCTCGTCTCGAAGACTGTGGAGGACGTCCTGCGGCAGGCCGTGCTGACCTCGCCCATGTTCGCGGGGCGGTGGCGGTGGAATCTCAACCGCGCGCTGGCCGTGCTCCGGATGCGAGGCGGGCGAAGGAACCCGCCAGCGATCCAGCGGATGGAGTCCGACGACCTGATGGCCGCGGTGTTTCCGACCCTGGCCGCGTGTCAGGAGAACGTCGCGCCCGGACCGATGGAGATCCCCGATCATCCGCTGGTCCGCCAGACCGTCGACGACTGCCTGCACGAGGCGATGGACGTGGACGGCCTGCGCGAGCTGCTGTCTGAGATCGAAGCCGGCCGGGTCGAAGTGGTCACGCGCGACACGGTGGAGCCGTCAGTGCTGGCCCACGAGATCCTCAACGGGCGACCGTTCACCTACCTGGACGACGCGCCGCTGGAGGAGCGCCGGAGCCGGGCAGTGCAGGTCCGCAGAGGCCTGCCGGTGGAGGCTCGCAATCTGGCCCGTCTCGATCCCGCCGCGATCGAGCGCGTCCGCGAAGAGGTACAGCCCGAGCCACGTGACGCGGACGAGCTCCATGACGTGCTGATGACCGTCACCGGCCTGAGACCGACCGAAGCGTGGCGGCCCTGGTTCGACGAGCTGGTCGGGGAGCGACGGGCCGTCACAGTGCGCCCCGCATCGAATATGGAGCTGTGGTCCACGGTTGAGCGACGCCCGGCGCTGGAGCTGCTGTTCCCCGGGGCCCGGATCGAGCCGGACCACCGTTCGCCGATGGCGCCTACTCCGCTCGACCGCGATGCCGCGGCCGCCGACATGGTGCGGGGACAGCTGGAGTACCGTGGCCCTTCGACGGTGGATGAACTGGCGGAGGCGACCGGACTGTCCGGCGGCGACGTCGCCATCGCCGTAGCACGACTCGAGGGCGATGGCTTCGCCTTCCGTGGCCACTTCACATCGGGTGAGGGCCCCGAGGAGTTTTGCGCCCGGCGGCTCCTGGCCCGGATCCACACCTACACGCGGGCGCGGCTGCGGCGCGAGATCGAACCGGTCACCGCCAGAGACTTCATGCGATTCCTCCTTCGCTGGCAGCACGTCGTGCCGGGAACGCGGCGGGAGGGCCGTCTCGGCCTGCTCTCCGTCGTCGAGCAGCTACAGGGCTTCGAGCTTGCCGCCGGTGCCTGGGAACGAGGCGTCCTGGGCCTTCGGGTGGAGGGATACCGAGCCGAGTGGCTCGACGACCTGTGCCTGTCCGGTGACCTGACCTGGGGGCGCCTCTCCATCCGAAACGGCGCCGCGGAAGAAGACGGTCCCCGGCGCAGCGGGTTGGCGCCTTCACGTGCAACCCCGATCACGCTGGCAATCCGGGAGGACCTCCCGTGGCTGCTCCAGGCGGTGCGGGGAGATCGAACCCCGTTGGAGCCCGGACCGGGCCGGACTGCCGACGTCCTGGAAGCGCTCCGACGACATGGAGCGCTGTTCGCTTCCGACCTCGTCACAGTGACCCGGCGCTCCGCCGCCGAGGTTGCGGAGGGCCTCTGGGATGCCGCTGCACGAGGGCTGGTCACCTCCGACGGATTCGATGCGGTCCGCATGCTACTCAACGACCGAACCGTGACCAGGTCGCCGCATCGCGCCCGGCTAAGGAGGGCCGGGAGGCGGACGGCAACCAGGGCGGCCGGACGTTGGTCCCTCGTGCCGGCAGCAGCGGCCACGGACGATGCCGACGAGCTCGCCGAAGCCGTGGCTGAGCAGCTTCTGGCTCGATGGGGGGTGGTCTTCCGGGACCTCGTGGCTCGGGAGACCCTGGCCGTGCCCTGGCGCGACGTGCTGTGGGCGCTCAGACGCATGGAAGCTCGAGGAACCATCCGGGGAGGGAGGTTTGTCCGCGGATTCAGCGGCGAGCAGTACGCGGTCCCTGAGGCTGTGGATGCGCTCCGCCTGGTGCGGAAAGAGCAACGCGCCGGCGAGACCGTCGTCATCTCTGCCGCCGACCCACTGAACCTGGTGGGCATTGTGCTGCCAGGACCTCGTGCTCCGGCGCTCGGGACGAATACGGTCACATACGTCGATGGCGCTCTCGAGGACGCCACGGCCGTGTCCGCCTGACCGAAGAGCCATAAGGGCGCATCGTCGGGCCATCGGCCCACTCTTCCCGCCCCCCAGGTCGTTTCGAATAACCCCCTCCCCCGGCTCCGCCGGGTACTCCCCCGACCTTCCCACCCCGCGAAGCAGGCTTCGCGGGGACCCCGGGGTTGCTGGAGAGCGACTGGGCTCGTAAAATAAACCGACAGTCGGTTGGTTATTGGCGATGGCAAGAACCGTGAACCCCGCAGCCCACGCACTCCGCCGCGACGCCTTCGTCGACGCCGCGCAGCGCCTCATCCAGAAAAAGGGCTACGAGCAGATGAGCATCGGGGACGTCCTCGACGAACTGGACACCTCCAGGGGCGCCTTCTACCACTACTTCGACTCGAAGGTGGCCCTGCTGGAGGCCGTCGTGGAGCGCATGGTCGAGGTCGCGACCGCGGAGATGGCGCCGGTCGCGGACGATCCCGATCGCTCTGCCCTGCAGAAGCTGGATGGGGTCTTCGGCGGCCTCGCCCGGTGGAAGGCCGAGCGGAAGGAGCTGATGCTCGCGCTCATGCGGGTCTGGCTCTCGGACGAGAACGCAATCGTGCGCGAGAAAGTCCGGCACCTCACCGCGATCCGCCTCACGCCCCTCCTGGCCAGGATCGTGCAGCAGGGCAACGCCGAGGGCGTGTTCCGCACCTGCTCGGCCGAGCACGCGGCGGGCGTCTTCGTGTCGCTCGTGCTGGGCGCCAACGAGACGGCCAGCCGGCTCTTCGTCGCTTTCCAGGCCGGCGTCATCTCGCTCGAGAACGTCGAGAGCACCCTGCTGGCCTACGTCGAGGCGTTCGAGCGCATCCTCGGGCTCGCCCCCGGGTCCTGGCCGGTCGACTACACCGGGATCCTGCGCGAGTGGTTCGTGTGACAGGAGGAGCTTCCATGAAAAAGATCATCGAAACCGAGCGGCTCACCAAGTCGTACGGCGTCCACCGGGGGATCATCGAGGTCGACCTGGCGGTCGAGCAGGGCGAAGTCTTCGGCTTCCTGGGGCCCAACGGCGCCGGGAAGACGACGACGATCCGCCTGCTGCTCGACCTCATCCGCCCGACGCGCGGGCGGGCGAGGGTGTTCGGCCTGGACACCACCCGCGACGCCGTGGCGATCCATCGACGGATCGGTTACCTGCCCGGCGAGTTCACCCTGTACGACCGTCTGACCGGGGGTCAGACCCTGGAGTACTTCGCGAACCTGCACGGCGGCGTCGATTGGTCCTACCAGCGCTCGCTGATCGAGCGCTTCGACCTCGACCCCTCGCGCCGGTTTCGCGAGTACTCGAAGGGCAACAAGCAGAAGGTCGGCCTCGTCGCGGCTCTGCAGCATCGACCCGAGCTCCTCGTCCTCGACGAGCCGACCGCGGGACTCGACCCGCTGGTGCAGCAGACGTTCTTCGAGGTCCTGCGCGAGGCCGTGGCCGAGGAGCGCACAGTCTTCCTCTCCAGCCACGTGCTGTCGGAAGCCGAGAAGACGTGCGATCGCGTGGCGATCATCCGGGAAGGCCGGCTCGTGAGGGTCGACCGGGTCGACGCCCTCCGCGACCTTGCCGTCCATGAGGTGGAGCTGCGCTTCACGGACGCCGTGCCGGCCGCGGAGTTCGAGCGGATCGCGGGTGTGACCAACGTCGTCGTCGAAGACCATGTCCTGCGCATGCACGTCAGCGGGCCGATCGCCCCGGTTGTCAGGACGGCGGCCCGCTTCGAGCTGGCCGATTTCGTCAGCCGCGAGCCGAGCCTGGAAGAGACCTTCCTCGCCGAGTACGCCAGTGAAGCAGTGGAGGTGGCCAGCCATGGCCGTTGAGATCAGCCGTCCGCCCCTGGCCGCGCCGCGTGAGCGTGTCTCGCCATGGAGCCGGGTCTACGGCTTCGGCAGCGTCTACGCGAAGACCCTGCGCGACTCCCGCCTCACGTTCCTGGTCATCGCCGGCATCCTCGGCGGCCTGATGCTCGTGGCGGGAGCCGGGGTCGGCAGCGTCTACGCCACCCCTCAATCGCGGCAGGACCTCGCGCGGCTTGCCATCGAACTGGCCGGTACATCGCCGGTCATTCTGGGCCTGGTCGGGAACCCGGTCAACGTCGGCACGCTCGGCGGCTACGTACTGTGGAAGTACGGCCCGGTCTTCGTGTACGTCGCGAGCATCTGGTCGATCGTCGCGCTCTCCGGCACGCTTGCAGCCGAGGCGCGCCGGGGCAGCCTCGACTTCGTGGCAGCGGCGCCCTTCGGCAGGCGCCGGCTGGCTCTCGAGAAGCTTGCCGCCCACCTGACCCTGCTGGCCGGCGCGATGGCGGTCCTTGGCTTCGCCACCTGGCTGGCCGGCGCGGCGTTCGGGAGCCTGCCCGGCGACGCGATCCCGCCTGCGGCGGCCATCGGTTATGCCCTGTGGGTGGGCCTGGTCGCGCTAGCGTCGGGCGCGGTGGCGTTCGCACTCGCGCCGTTCCTCGGGCGGGCGAGCGCTGCGGGGATCGCGGGCGTGGTGCTGTTCGCCGGCTACCTCTTGAACGGCTACCAGGCCACCGTGCCCGCCGAGGCGGGGATCGCGAAGCTGACCTGGTTCTCCTGGACTGCGAAGCACCTCCCGCTTGCCGGCCAGTACGACTGGGCATCGCTGCTTCCTGTCGCCGTCGCATCGGTCGCGCTGCTGGCCGTCGGCGTGGAGGCGTTCGCGCGCCGAGACCTGGGGGTGCTCAGCGCTATCCGGGTCCCAGGCCCGCCCAGCGCGCTGCTCGGACTTCACGGGCCCATCGGGCGCTCATTCGGGGACCGGCTCCCCTCGGGCCTCGCGTGGGGCCTCGGGCTCGGAGTGTTCGGGCTCATCTTCGCGGCGTCCAGCCGCTCGCTGGCGGACGCGCTACCCAAGATGTCACCGGCCACGCAGCAGGTCTTCCACACGGTGCTGCCGAACTTCGACCTCACCACCGCTGGCGGGCTCCTTCAGCTCGTGTTCGTCCAGCTGGGCTTCATCGTGGTTGGCTTTGCGGCGGCCTCGCTCGTTGCCGGCTGGGCCTCCGACGAGACCGAGGGACGGCTCGAGATGCTCCTCGCGACGCCGCTCGCTCGCATGCCCTGGGCAGTGAACAGCGCGATTGGCGTCTACCTCGCCATCGCGGTCATGACGCTCGTACTCGGGGCGGCCATCGGGATAGGCGCGCTGATGGCGGGGAGTGATGCGCTCACGCCAATGGCTGGCACCATCACGCTCGGGCTGTACGCGGCCGCCGTGGCCGGCTTGGGCTTCGCGATCGGTGGAATCGTCCGGACCTCGGTCGCCGCCGAGATCGTGGCGTTCGTCGTCACTGCGACGTTCCTGATCGACCTGGTCGCGCCGCCTCTGAAGCTCCCGGGCTGGGTGCACGGGCTCGCCCTCACGGCACATCTGGGTCAGCCGATGGTTGGAGTGTGGGACTTCGCCGGGATCGCAACGTGTCTCGTGCTGGCCGCTGTTGGCTTGGCGCTTGGCGGATGGGGGATGCGGCGGCGGGACGTGGCACGCTGATTCTCCGCTGGACCTCTTCGGTCGGGCTGCCCTGGTTCGAACGCCTCGGGTTCGCCAGAGGTCGCTCGCGACGCCTGGGGCGTGGTCTCTCCTCCGGCCACCGGCTTATGTGCCTGAGGCCGTCTCCCGGCTTCGTTTCGCTCAGCCGGACCGTGATCGCGGAGAGTGCATCCAGCCACGTTTCGAGTCAATTGGGATTCGCTCAGCGCTCGACCGTAGTCGCGGCGGCTAGTCCAGTGGGGAGCACCGCATGACCGGAATCGTTCGATCTCCGGCCATCGTCTGATATTTCAGTAGGGGCGGGGTCCACAGCATCGCCAGGGCCCAGAGACGGTCGCGATCCGCGTCGACGGTTTCACGCACCATATACCGCCCCTCCTGCCTGCGGGCTCTCAGGATGACCTCCGGCTGCGACTTCACGTTGTGGTACCACCCGGGATGGCGCGGCCGTCCGTAATTCGACGCGATCAGAATCACGTCGTCGCCGTCGGTGAAATAGGTGAGCAATGTAGCCCTCGGCTTACCCGTCCTCGCCCCGTGCGTCTGGAGGAAGACGACCGGAGTGATCGGCAAGGCCGTCATCCTTCCGCCGCTCCAGCGACTCAGCGCCGGCTCGATCCGCGGCACGACGTTCTTCAAGTACCACGCGGCGCATCGCATGCCCGAGTCCGAGTTGGCGACCTTCGTGGCGAGACGCTTCACCGCGGACGGCGCCACGAGCGGGTCTTCTCGTGGGATTCGCACGATTCGGAAGCATAGCGGTGGGCTACGTCGCTTCCGGCCGCGCCGCCCCTTCGCCCGCAGCCGACCGCGGACAAGCCTCCGTCCGGACTCGTTTGCCACTACCTCGCGTTTACCGAAGTTGTAAGGGTGATGGGATTGGAGAGTGGGCTGGTCGACCGGGCCAGGGCAGGCGATCTCGCAGCGTTCGAGGCGCTCGTCTCACCCCTGATAGAACCGGCCTCCCAGCTCGCGCGCGCAATCCTGCGGGACTGGCACGAGGCCGAGGATGCCGTTCAGGAGGCGACTTTCAAGGCCTGGCGCGCAGTGGGCAAGCTCAGGGATGAGACACCGAGCCTTCGCGCCTGGTACCTCACCATTGTCGCCAACGAAGCCCGGTCGCGCCGCCGGGGCCGCTGGTGGAGCATCGTGCGGCTGGCCGACCCCCGCTGTGACTCCGACGGTCCGGGTCCCGAGGAGCACGCATCGCAAAGCGTCGACCTCGAGCGCGCCATGCGGCGGCTGACTGACCGCGAGCGGCTGATCCTGCTCATGCACTTCTACCTCGATTTGCCTCTCGACGAGATCGGCAGAGTGCTGGGCCTGAGCACTCAGGGGGTGAAGTCGCGGATGTACCGGGCCACCAGGAGTATGCGGCCGGCTCTCCGGTGCCAGGAGGAAGTCTGATGGACGATCGCCTTCGCCAGGAGCTGATCGCCTACTTCGACCATGAGGTCGGCCGGCCCCCCGCGGGGATTCGCGACCGGGTCCTACACAAGCTCGGGCAGTCAGGCGTGGTTGACCGGGATCGGATGACGGACCGACGCGTCAGGCTCCTGCTCCAGGTGGCTGGGGTCGCCGGATTTGTGATTGCAGTAGCTGCCTTCGCGGGCCTGTTGATCTTCACTCGCCTGCACCAGACGCCGACGGTGCCGGCCAGGCCGCGCGCCAGCGCACTGCCGATCGCCCCACCGACGGCGGAACCGACCGTGGCGCCGACACCGGCGGTCAGCCCAACCCGCGTCCCGACGGCATTCTCCGCTCCAGACAGCGTCTCAGCGATCGTCTTCAGCGACCCAGTGGACCGGACCCAGAAGGATGCTATCGCCTGGGACGGGTCCGGCCTCGGCCGTCTCGCGGCCGACGGAGCGCCAAACCCTGCCGGCACGCTGTTCCTGACGACGACCTCGGTGAAGGACCGGCAAGGCCGGACCGTGGCCAGCGTGACTGTGACGGGAAAGAAACCCCCGAGCTGGTCGGACGACGGCCGCATGCTGTGCCGAACCACCCCTGATGCTGGGGTGGGGGTGGTCTCAGGGACGCCGGTGAGCCTCCAGGTCTCCGCGTTGGGCGGGGCTTGGCGGACGGTTGGGCAGTACGGGACTGCCTCTGAGAACAGCGGGGTCGACATTGCGGCTTGCAGCACCCTCAATGATCGGGCTGTCCTCGTCGGGCGCATGTACCAGGGCCCGAGCGTGCGCCAGCTGTGGGTGGTACAGCTCAGCACCGGCCTCGTCCTCTGGAGCCGCTCCTTTCCGTCAGGCGACCCCACAGTTATCAACGTCGTCGCGAGCCGTGACGGCGCGTCGGTGGCGGTGGGCCGAGCGACCTGCTGCCCAACTAGCGCGTTCACGACGACTGTCTACGGCCCCAGCGGCGGGCAGGTAGGAACGTTTGACGGACATGCCGGCGGCTGGGCCGGGACGGCGTTCTCGTGGAACGGCTCTCGGATGATCCTCGCCGCCGGCACTGACGAAACCCAGGTCACCGTGGTTGATGTTCACGCTGGCACCACTGTCTGGCGCGCGCCGCCCGGTTTGAAGGTCGCCGGAGTCGTAGTCGAGCCCCTGGACGGCGGCCGGCTCGGGATCGCGCTCAACGGCACGGGCGCCTTCGCCGGTCCGGACGGCTACGTGCCTGCGGCCGATCTTTACCTGGTCGACGCCGCAGGGCGAGCGAGGAAAGTCGACACGCAGATCAGGCCATGGTGATCGCTGCACGTGCAACTTCGGCGCCGGTCCCAGGCACGCGAAACGATCGCGAGAGGCTTAGTCTGAGGCCAGGCGTGAAGCACAACCGCTCAATTCCGCAGTCCACCGTCATTCCCGTCCTCATCTATCCGGATGTACGCGAGGCAGTCGACTGGCTGGGCAGGGCGTTCGGGTTTGTCGAGCGCGTTCGGATCGGCGAGAACCACCGCTCTCAACTGCGTGTCGGCGACGGGGCCGTGATCGTTGCCGACGTGCGTGGAGAGCGCCGGCCGCCACGACCCGGCGAGTTCACGCACTACGTGATGGTGCGCGTCGATGACGCAAACGCTCACTGCGAACGCGCCAGGGCCCATGGCGCGCGTATCGTCATGGAGCCGACCGATTTCGAATACGGCGAGCGGCAGTACACAGCAGTGGACCCGGCAGGCCACGAGTGGACGTTTTCTGAAACGCGCGCGGACGTCGCTCCCGAGGAATGGGGCGGGGCCTCAATCGCCCCGGCCTGGTAGCGGCTAGAGCCAGCTCTGCGCCCGCTGCACTGAGTCGCGGATTGGTCTGACGCGGCTCACGCCGGCCAGCACCGCGCCATCTGGGCCTCTCTCCGGGTTGCCCCACGGCCCGCCGGCAGCTACTCGCCAGGACGGGCGACCTGTTCGAAGAGCTGTCGGCGGACCAGCCCCTCCAACGTGAGGCACGAGCTCCCTCCTCGTCGGCTGACGCACGGCGTCAGCAGCTCCTGGACAGGCGGCGGGCGTGGGTGCAGGAGGCCACCGGCCGGGCGATGGACGCCTGGATCGCGATCCTCGGCCAGGCCGGAGCCAGGGAGCTGCCCACAACGACATCTGGCGGTGGCTCGCCGACGCGGCCACGTGGCAGGGGGCGGCGTTCGGGAGGCGATCGTGATTACGTACGAGCAGCAGATCGGACGGCGAGAAGTGGGCCAGAGTTGCTACGGCGACTACCCCGCGAACGTGAGCAAAGTACTGAAGGGAACGATGGACGACGTGCTCCGGCGGTGGTTGGAGCTGATCGGGGACACACGAACACCCAACGGCGCCGACATGGAATCCGAGCCGTCCGTCAGCAGCACCGAGAAGTTCCGCTACTGGCGCGCGAAACTGACCGACGGGACCAGGGTCACGGTGATCATCTGGCGGATGCCGGACGGTCGGGTCTCGCTCGGCGTCCAGCATCGGGCCTTCCCCGATCGGACGGCAGCCGGCGCGTGCAAAGCGTACTGGAAGGCATTCTTGGCCCCCCTGACGCCGGGCCGGATCATTAAGAGTGAGGTTCGGTAAACGTGATCGACGGTGTGAGCCAGGCGATGCTGCAAGTCCCCGTCAGCGACCAGGAGCGGGCCAGAGCGTTCTGGACCGAAATCATGGGATTCCAGCTCGTCTCAGACCGGGAGATGGGCAGCGAGCGCTGGATCAAGGTCACTCCGCCTGACCACAAGGTCGTGCTGGTGCTAGGTGGCCCCGCCCCTGCGTCACGGAAAATTTCAGAATTCCACAATATCGTGTATACTCGGAGAGTTTTGGAGGCGCCACGACGTGCCGCCAGGGGTCCGGCGGAGGCTGGCAAGCCGCCGCTCGCAGCCCGTCCGCTGATCGGTCAGACCGAGGCCACTGAGCTCACCCGCCTATTCAAGATGCTTGCCAACGACACCCGACTTCGCCTTGTACACGCCCTCGAGCGGGCTGGCGAGCTTTGCGTGACGGACCTGGCTCGTGAGCTGAAAATGGCCCCGCAGGCCGTCTCCAACCAGCTGCAGCGTCTGACCGACCGCCGCATCGTCACCTTCAGGCGGGAGGGAAGCCGGCTTTACTACCGCATCGCCGACCCGTGCGTCCCCGAATTCCTGGACCTCGGGCTTTGCTTGCTTGAGGAAACCGGGGAACTGCCGGTTGGGAAGGGAGGAGAGCCACATGGGGAAGGATCCGATCTCGGAGCAGAAGCGAGTCATCGCCGTCGGTGATGCCTCGGTCAGGGCCGACCGCAAATTCAGCGTTCGAACCCGGCGCCCTGCCGTGCATATTGCACGGTGCCCGATCTTCCCGGCCTGCTGACGCCCATCGCGGGCGTTCGTCCTCCCTCGACGACATTCGGCCTGGTGCTTCTCGTTCACATCCCGGCCGGGGCGACGGCCTCTATCAACGGTCTGATAGCCGCAGCGAGTCGCAAGCAGCGCGGTCGGCATCCAAATGCCGGCCGCATCTACATCGTCGCCTTGAGCGTGGTGTTCGTCTCAGCAACCGCGATGGCAGCCATGCGCTGGTCTGAGGACGCCTACCTGTTCGTCCTGGGATCGATCTCATTCAGCCTGGGCCTCTTTGGATACGCAGCCCGCAAGATTCGGTGGCGAGGATGGCGGACTTTCCATGGCTCTGCGATGGCGCTCTCGTTGATCGTGCTGGCCACGGCGTTTTACGCCGACAATGGACCTCACTTTGCGAGCCGCGTGCCGGTTTTGATCTGGTGGATGGGACCCAGCGTCGTGGGGCTGCCGCTGTTGGTTCGAGCGCTTCGCCGCAACACCCGTCCGCTGCACGATCTCAGACAGGCGGCAGGCGGGCTGACTCGCGTCTGAAGCCCTCAGCGACCCAAAGCAGACCCTCACATCGTAGAGCTGGATCGATGCCCCTCGGGCTACCTGGCTCGCATTCGGTTGTTCCTGAGGTTGTGCTCTAGTTCGGCAAGGCCAAGGGCCTCGAGTAGCGGGGGGACGTAGACGCCAAAGCGGCCGCGTAGGCCCTTCTTCAGTCCGTACCAGCCGCCTATGGGGTTGTCGCCCGAGCGGCCCCAGGCCTCGACGCTTCCCTCCGGCGCCGGCTTCTGCTCATCGGCGCCGCCGAGCGGCATCCAGTCTCCGTGCTGTTTGAGCATGTTGTGAAGGTCGTCGATGCAGCGCAGCTGGTAGCGAAGCTGTGTGCTGCCGACCTGACATACCAACGCCGGGGGATCGGCCGCCTCATCTCGCCACATCAGGTAATCGGATGTCCCCGGCGGCGTCTTGAGTTTCCAGGGGCTCTCCTCGGTGCCGGCTCCTGTGGATGTCGCCACGCCATGTCCTCCCGATGGTGTTGGCGGACGCGGCGCTGGCACACGCCGCGATGTAGTGGGCAGGATTCGGGAATCACCGGGTTCCGATGCCGTCGCCACAGGAGAATAATGGTAACAGTTGTATTACGGTAACGGGATGGTTACCGGTATCCAGAGAGGCGGGCCCACCCCTCAAGCGGGCTCCTGCCTCCATTGCGTAGTCCCGGGGGTGAGCCTCCACGATGCGCTGGACTGCTCCTGCCCGCGATCATGACGAGCCACAGAACCAGCAATAACTCCGCACCGCCGGCCTCGCGTTCCCGGCCCACGGCTCGACCACGAGCTGGACCACCGCTGGGACCGCTGCCCGGCTGCGCGGCCAACCCGGCGTCCCGTAGGCTGAGCGCCACCCGTGCAACGAGAGGGCTCGTTCCCGAGGCCGACGGCAACGGTGCCGGCGACTGATCGTCCGCGCCTCCGAGACGTGTTCGACGGCGCCGCCTGTCTCGGACGCGGCCTGGCGATCGTCGTGACCACCCCAGGCCTCTGGGTGATCGGGCTGCTGCCGGCGCTGCTCGCCCTGGTAGTGCTGATCGGGCTTTTGGTGGCCCTTGTCCTCGCGCTGCCCGGAGCGGTCGCAGCGCTGACGCCATTCGCCGCCGCCTGGCCCCCCGCCGAGCGGGATGCGCTGCGCCTGCTGATCGGGGCCGTGTTCGTCGTAAGCGCCGTGTGGCTGGCA
>Ga0126378_10000625_pt1 | contig 25747 bp, 19 predicted proteins | sample PanSoiMetPlot_23_FD_92587 | JGI IMG/M metagenome (GOLD analysis project Ga0126378, IMG submission 92587) | Tropical forest soil microbial communities from Panama - MetaG Plot_23 | ecosystem: Environmental > Terrestrial > Soil > Tropical forest > Bulk soil | place: Panama | collected 2016-02-17
CCGGCGCCGCCCCGGAAGCCAGAAGAAAGAGGCTTGCGACCGCCAGGCATGACCCGGTGGCCAGCGCTTGCCGGATGCTAGACTGACCGCTGGGCATGAAGTCCTATTTCCGCATTCTATCCGGAATTCTGCTCGGAACAGGCCTCCTCACGGCCGGTTCCGCAAACGGCCCGATCGTCTTTGAGGAGATCGCGCACCGTTCAGGTCTGACGTTTGTCACCGATAGCAGCCCCACGCCCAACAAGAATCAGCCTGAGACCATGGTAGCGGGCGTGGCCCTGCTCGACTACGACAACGATGGCTATCTCGATGTTCTGGTCGTAAACGGCGCCGCCATTCCTTCCCTGCAAAAGGAGAGCCCGAAATACTGGAACCGTCTCTACCACAACAACCATGACGGGACATTCACAGACGTAACCGAAGCGGCAGGCGTGGCAGGCGTCGGCTACGGTATGGGTGTGGCGGTTGGAGACTATGACAATGATGGCTTCCCCGACATCTATGTCGTGAACGTCGGGAAAAATCAGTTGCTGCACAACAACGGCAACGGAACATTCACCGACGTCACTGACAAAGCTGGAGTAACAGGAGGCAATCTCCACGGCAAGAAGATGTGGTCTGTCTCGGCGGCCTGGGTCGATTACAACAGTGACGGCCTGCTCGATTTGTTCGTCTCGAACTACTGCCAATGGGAGGTCAACAAAGACCCGTATTGCGGTCCAACTCCAAAGCTCCGCGCCTATTGCCATCCCAACAATTATGCAAATCTCCCGAACACTCTTTACCGCAACAATGGCGATGGCACCTTTACCGACGTCTCGGCTGAAACCGGGATCGCCAGGTACTCAGGAAAAGGAATGGGCGTAGCCATCGCCGATTACGATGGCGACGGATACATGGATATCTTCGTGGCCAATGACAATCATCCCAACTTCCTCTTTCATAACCTCGGCGGCAAGAAATTCGAAGAAGTTGCTCTTGAGATGGGTGTCGCATATGCCCAAAGCGGCAGCGCGCTCTCCGGCATGGGTGTAGATTTCAAAGACGTCGATAACGATGGCCGACCCGACATCTGGCACACAGCAGTAGAGAACGAATCGTTCCCTTTGTTTCATAACGTCGGTGGCGGCCAGTTCGTCGAGCAAACCCTTCCGGCGCAGTTGGCCGTGACGCGCACCATGTCAGGATGGGGAAACGGAATCTTCGATTTCGATAATGACGGATGGAAGGACCTGTTCGTCGCCCGCAGCAATGTTCTGGATAACATCGCGCAATTTGGCAATCGCAAATATGAAGAGCCCAACTCAGTTCTCCGCAACCTGGGGAACGGCAAGTTTCAGGACATCAGCAGCGAAGCCGGCCCCGACTTCCAACTGGCGGCGCCCCATCGTGGAGTCGCCTTTGGAGACATCGATAATGATGGACGAATCGATGCCGTCGTCACAGTTCTAAACGGATCGCTGCGATATTTCCACAATATCTCGAAGAACGATCATCATTGGATCATCCTGAAGTTGGTCGGCAAGAAGAGCAATCGTATGGGCCTTGGAGCTCAAATACGTATCACAGGCGAGGACGGGAGAGTTCAATACAACGAGGCCACGACCGCCGTCGGCTACGCCTGTGCGAGCGACTCCCGCGTGCATTTCGGCCTTGGTGCGGCGCGGCTCCTTCGCGAAATCCAGATCACGTGGCCCAGCGGCAGCCGTCAGAGGCTACGGAATGTACCCGCCGATCAGATTCTGAAGGTTGAAGAACAACTGCGGTGAGTTGTTTGTCTTCCCACTTGGAACTGTGGATCGTTCGGTTGTGGTAGTTGCGTTTCCTGGTTTCGCGATCGCGGACGAGATAGACCCGGATGAGCCATCTCCGATTGCCGCGTGCGATAATCTGCCCGACTTTGCAGCCATAGAGATTTCCTCCCGACTCGCAAAAAGAGACACATCCTACACACACCCGATCGTGAAAGCAGGCATTCATCAGTTTGATTGGAGAGAAGATGGCTGATCGGCCGTTTACCGACCTTAGCAGACGGGTGGGAACTACTTTTCGCTTGTACACGCCTGGCAACGCTAAGGGTGTGGACGTCGCTCCTCAATATTCAGCAGCGGATCAATCTTTGCTCAGACTTGGGATCTCAGATGGTCTCAATAGCAAGACTTGGGAAGGCTGCCCGATATATGCGCTCGTCGAGGGTGAGAAGCCGGAATCCGTTAGTGAATGCGTGCGCTCCGATGATGAAGTCTGCAAGGACACGGCGCGTGCCCTTATCACCCTGCATCCGTCGCCGCTTCGCATAAGCTTGAAACGCTCGTCCTGCTGATCGCCAGATTTGCTCGCTCAGCTCCCAATCAACACCGATTCCTGTTTCGTCAAAAAAAGAACCAACGAATCTTTCGCTGCGCCCCGGGGCTGCTATCAGTTCCGAGAACAGGGGAGCAGCGGCAACCAGTGTCCCGCGACTGAACGCTGCATCCAAAGCGTTTTGCGCGGCCAAGCTCAGGTTCGCGTCTTTGTCCCACAACGCAATAACCACATTTGTGTCGACCGCAGTGGTCATTTGCCTCTCATCCCGCGCAGCCACTTTCCAATACTTTTTCTGCCGGATGGAATATCTGGGTTACCGATGCCGCGATATTTTGAAAACGCGCTCCTGTTTCTAATGGGTCGAACCCGCACTCCTTTGCCATCGCTCTCGAACAGCAGTTTGTCTCCGGTTCGGACTCCTAGCACTCGTCGTACTTCCCGCGGCACGGTAATCTGGCCCTTGCTAGTGATGGTTGCCTGCTTTTGCATATTGACTCTAGTTCCTTACTTTATCGCAACTTCCTTACTGTGCTGAACATTCGATCCATCACGAATAATGCAAATCAGGGTCAGCCGGGAAAGCGCTGCTGTCCACCCGTGCAAGTTTAGTTGATTTTCTGGGCGCCCTCCGGGCACCCCCGACCGATGCCTTGTCTGCACCTCACTGATTTTCTGGCATCGTACGTGGAGTAAGCTGGACCTGCAAGGTTTTAATTATCAATAGGTTGGCGACCCTTTTAAGGGATGGGTCGCAGGTTCGAGTCCTGCCGCGTTCATCATGATTTCACGGTCCGGCGCACTACTCCGCCTTTGTGCTGGCTAAGTTCACCTTCGAGACTCCCGGTCAGCAGACATCTTGTTGGCATGACAGGGCAGCATCGACGGTCTGGTGGAATAACAACGAAAACGAGAAGCTGTGTTCCACGCGAATTGTTTTCAGTGAAGCTCAACTCTTACAACGACAGTCTGCGCTGGTGAGGTGACCGCGACGCCTCATGCACTCCTTGGGGTGAGGGCCGAAGAAGCATTCGCGGTCTACCTCGTACAGTCGGCCAGCCGTTGGGACGGCTAACACTAACGGGCACCACGGAAACACTCCGTGAGTCCGATACCAAGAAAGTCCCTGCTTAATCGGGGTGAGCGGCATGAGTCATCCGACTAGCTGACGGATCGATTCGGAGGGTGCCTCACCGGGAGGCATTGCGACTGGTGAGTTCAGCAATTGCCCAAATGCCCGGCCTTGCGCGTCTCGAATTTGCCTGGGAGAACAGCCGAGTAGCAGCGAGCACTCATATTCCGAGTAGTGCTCGAGGACAGACATCACGAAGACGAAGCGCTCGAAGTCTTCAAGAGCGAGTATGGCATCAACCTCGAAGTGTCTGTCCTGGACGTCCTGCAGCGCGACAACGGAGGGAATAAGCGCGAGCGGAAATGAAACAACCTGCGGGCGGGGCCTGATTCGCCGGATTGCATTCTGGATGATCGTGCGCTTTGCCCAAGAATGCGCCCAGTCTCTGAAGACGTGGTTTTCTTTCTTCGAATCTTCCAGACCGGCCACGAAGCATTCCTGCGCCTTTTTGTGGCCGGCTGTCAGGAGAAACGAAAGCTGGTACAGTTCATCGACGTGCCGCGCGAAAAGAGCGCAGAAATCTTCCGGGATTGCATACTTAATCGAAGGCTCGTGCCGGACGGGTGCTTTTCGAAAGCCGATCATCGCGTTGCCTCCTGCAAGTTCCTGCGGGTTCTGCGCGTCAGTTCCTTCAGTACGTGCTTGGTAAACACGCCGCAGCAGCGGAATTTCACTCCTGAGTTCATCAATTCAAGCAGCACGTTCTCGCCTTCCTGACTGATGGCGCTCAGGTGTCTAACATCGATGACGAGCTCGCGACCATCCAGCTTCCCCCCGGCCTTCTGGTACTCGGTTCTCACTTCGGCGGCCCACGGTGCAATCAGCTTGCCCTCCAAAACCAACCGGCGCTGGCTAGGACTCTCGATCGTGGAGATCTTCAACATGCTCTGCTTGCTACGCTGCCTAGATGTAGCAATAAGGGTGCCAAACCTGTAAAGCTGAAAGCTCAAGAAATCTGAATGTGAAATCTGCCGTGCTGCTGTCGAGTGTCGAAAATTGTCGAATCATCTCTGACAGTGACACCCGGCGAGCGAGGTGAGCGGAAACGAAAGGGGCCCGGGTTTTGACCCCCGGGCCGTATGGTGGGATTGCATGGCTGGAAATTTAGGCTGGGTTAAGGGCAGGGATTGGGGGAGCAGGATTACTTCATATGCCCGCCCCTTTTGGTGAACTTGGCAATAAGAAACTCCTGAGCCAAACTTGCACCCATCCGCTCGGCCGTGCCGATGGCGAAATTCCCGAATACCAATCCGGCCCCGCGATCCGCTTTCGGATAGTACAAGTTGGAGAGCGCCGACGATGCGAGGTCACCGCCGATGCTGGCATAATTGGGCATCCACTTACCGCTGTCGCTCCTCGCGACAAACGGGCTGAACACGGCATGTCGGACCCGGGAACCCGTCGTACCAGTTCCCTGATAGAAATAACGCGGGTCCTGATGCAATAGGGAGGGGAGAATAGCGCCGCCAATCATGATGTCGGAGAAACCATCCGCCGCACTTGCGCCAACTCGCTTGCCGTAGGCATCCCAGCCTTGGCCGTATTTAGGAGTATCAGCCGCCTGTCGAAGGGCGGACACGCCAAGGACCCCAGCCACAGTCACCGGGTCGTAGGAGACCCTTAGGGCGAGCTTGAATTTCATTTTGGCAGTGAGTGGCACTGCATTGTGGTCATAGGCGACGTAGAAGTTCGGGATGAATCCGAAAACGCGCTGTTGTTCTTGCATTTTGAACTGTTCTGTGGCCACCTGCACGGGATCGTATCTGACCTGTACCTGCGTCACCTCGGTTTGTATTCGGAGCTGCACCCCGGTAAGGATCTTGAACTGAGCTGAGTCGAGGACGGTGCTGGGAGATGACCAATCGGCGAAATCCTTTGCGTGGACGTCAATCGTGTAGGCGACTCCCGGCTCGACATCGTTGAACTGAAAGAAACCGTTTTCGGGCGTGACGACTGTGCGTTGATCGTTGGTTACAGAATTTCTGAGATTAACGGTTGCGCCCGGCACTGGATCACCATTGACATCGGTCACGGTCCCCACGATATTCCCAGGATTCTTCTCCGTGGCTTGAACACTCTGCCCATAGCTGATTGCCGAGAGCGTCAATGCAATACTCAAGGCTGCTGCGAAATGATTTCGGAAAACGCTGAACATACAGTTGTCCTCGCAAAACTGGACGAATGCAATGCACATACCAAACGTCAAAAACACCTAACCTGATGAATCTTCAGGTGTAAAATTGCAGTCAGTTCTGTTGAGAGTCGACAAGTGTCGAAAGTGTCGACAGGTCGGATCGTCACAACAAAACAATTCTGCCGCTCAACGCTTACTCACGACCCCGGCGGCAATGTCCGTCGTGCCTGGCCCGAAGGGACGACCCAGGCGCGTTTCAATTAAGCTTTGGATGTCGGACCACACGCGCGGGTCGCACTCAATTGACGTGTGTCCTTTGAAGAAAAGGCGGTCGTACCAGGGATAAATGCGACATTCGCCAGGTTCCTTTTCATATTTGAAATAGAAGTTCCCGAGGATCACTGTGCGGGCGGGATTGGCCGCCAGAATTCTTGAGCGGCCCTGCAAGATGCCTTTCGACTGATAGAAATTCACGGCCTCAGCAACATTTGGGGGAATGACGGAATCGTCGTGGCCATGTTTTTGGATGCTGTCGACCTGGACTGTCAACGCCACAGGGACGCCATCGTGCTCCAGTTCGCGGGCAAGATAAACAACTGCCGATGCACCCCAGCTGTGGCCGAAAAGAATGACCCGAGGTTCTAGTGGGTTGTCGGTTGTGCGAACGCCGTTCAACCACTCAACGATAGCCGTGTGAGCCTTCGCCCGATCGCGATTCTTAAAAATCCGGACTTGCACGCTTTCGCCGTACGCTGACTGAAGACGGCGCGCAAGCTGCACCTCTGAGTGGCGAGTATCATCACTGTGGACGAAGCCACCAACAAAACCCAGCACGAGCGTCGGTGCAGGAGCAGCTGCAACAATGCCCTCCAATTGATCTTGCGTGAATGCCTTATCTGGGCCGATCAGTAACCCGCAACCAAGGAGTTGTAGCATCGCGACGACTGTGCCCCTCGCTTTCCAAGTCTCGACCACAAAGCTCATGTTCTTTCCCTGGGGGACTCCGAATGCAAGGTTCGTTCCAAACCGCGAATGCACAGGGTATTTGGGGTTTCTCTACGACAGGCGATTGAAAGAGATGTTGCGCTTCCGGTTTAGGAGTGTCGGAGAGTGAGGTAATCACATGAGTGGGTGGGTGGGAAAGAGCCAGCAAGGGTGGCTAACTGTCAATGACGTCAGTTTCTACATGACACTGACCTGAAGCCGACCACCATGAAATGGAACACATTTGCAGGTGCATTGCGCGTAGCTATGGATGTTGGACGGCGGAGTGTGTCAACTATTTGGCACAGAGAGATGATTTGGCACTCACCAATTTTGTCAATCCATCTAGGCATACCGGATGGGATTGATGCCGAATTTCTTTATACGCGAGAGGAGAGTGGTGCGATTAAGGCCCAAAAGCGCCGCCGCTCCCTCGGGTCCACCTACTCTCCCTTTGGTCTCAGTCAGAGCCTGCACAATTTCCTCGCGCTGCTTCTTCGCATTCTCGTCTGCAAAGGACCGTCTGCCATCCAAAGCGCTGATTGTTTCCTTCACAATTCGCGCAATCTCTTCTTGGGTGGCCGGTAGGCTGCGCTTCGAATGAGCGGGCTCATCGGCCGGGGATTTGCGCAACTCTCCAAGAGGCGCCTCCAGCGACTTGCCACGAGTTAGGATGACCGCACGCTCGATGAAGTTCTCGAGTTCGCGGATGTTTCCAGGCCAATCCCACGCTACCAGGCCCTTCATTACATATGGAGGGATTGCTTCGATCTTCTTCTGCATCTGCTTGGCAAACTTCTGAACGAAATAACTCACCAGCAGCGGTATATCGTCCTTGCGCTCCCGAAGCGGCGGTATGCGGATCGGAAAAACATTCAGCCGGTAATAGAGATCGCTACGGAATTCCTTATCCGCAATCATCTTTTCCAGCTCGCGGTTTGTCGCCGCGACGAGACGAATATTCACCTGGCGCGTGTGAGTGCTGCCCAGTCGCTCGAACTCGCGTTCCTGCAAGGCTCGTAGGAGTTTCGGTTGAATCTCAAGTGGGATGTCGCCCACTTCGTCCAAGAAAAGCGTTCCCTGATCGGCCAACTCGAGGCGCCCGACTTTTTGCGCGATTGCGCCGGTAAATGCTCCCTTCTCGTGGCCGAACAATTCGCTTTCGAGGAGTCCGGTAGGGATGGCGGCGCAGTTCGTTTTCACGAAGGTGCGATCTTGGCGGCGGCTCCGGTCGTGAATGGCGCGAGCGATCAATTCTTTTCCCGTTCCGGTCTCTCCCAGCAGCAGCACGGTCGAGTCGTTCGGGGCGACAGTCTCGACGAGTTCGAGCACCTGCTTCAAGGCAGGGCTCTTGCCAATAATGTTCTCGAAATTCATCTCGCTCCGGATTTCCTCTTCCAGATACAACTTCTCCTGCGCCAGCTTGTCTTTCAGTTCGGAGATTTCCTGATATGCCAACGCATTTTCGATAGCGATTGCAATTTGACCGGACACTTGTGTCAAGAACTCAACATCTTCTGGAGTGAATGTGCCTTCGAACGTTCGTCCAATGCCCAGGATCCCGAGCGCTCGGCCGCGATTCACAATCGGAATTAAGCAGTGGCTCTTTAGGCCTTCGGCGATCGCACGATCCCATACCTCATGAAGAGTCTCATCGGAACTAAATTGATTTACGATCACCGGTTTCAGGGTCTCAAGAACTTGCTTGCCAGGCCCAAATTTGGGTGTAACCAGATCTTCGTGCAGAAACCCCTTTCCTCCCGGAAAGTCAATCGCAAACAGACGATAGTGATCGGATCCAGGATCGGGCAGCGAAATACCGGCAAGATCACAGTGGACGACCTCGCGAATATTGGCGGCAATAGCCCGCAACAGGTCACGAAGTTCAAGGTTCGATGTTATGCGGTTCGTCAAGTTAAGCAGCAATTGCAAGCGATCGTTCTGACGTTGCAATTCCGCTTGTGCGGTTTGTGCCCGCTTTAAATTCAAACCGTCATCGATGGCGAACGCCACCACCCGCGCGATCAATCTCAAGAAGCCTATGTCCCCGGAGCTGTACGCATTTGTGGAATAACTGGCCACGCCTAACGTACCTAATCTACGATGTGGAGTCGTGAGAGGCAGCCGTACTGCAGAGCCGATCTTGACTCCCATCGCTGCAAGTGACCGTCTGAGATGCGGGAATCTCTGATCGACACTCCAGTCAGCAATATGGAGCGCTTCTTGCGAATAGTAAGTGTGCCATTCCGACACTTCTTCGGCTGGAATCTCGGGGAAAGACGACGCGCCCTTTCCCCACTCGAGCCAATCGATTTCGTTTGAGTTTTCTTTGAAAATGACAATATCAAGGTGATCCAGCGAAACAAATTGCCCGATTTCCTGAGCGAGCGACTTGGCCAGCTGCTGGGGCTGGCGACAGCAGGACAGCCCCTGGCTGATGCGAACTACCGCTTCGTAGAGTTCCGCGTTACTCACCGCAGAAATAACGGCGTCGGTACTCATATCTCTTGGGACATAAGATTCCATTTGGTTCTCGCGGCGTTCTAATTCGCTGTTGATGACTCAAACGGCGCCTACGTTGCAATCTTTTAGCTTAGCGGTCTGCGAATCTGATCTGCGTGTCGGTGTCGAGGAGTCTCGACAGCTTCAACTTTCGACTCCCCTCGAGGGCGCGGCCAAGCCAGAATCGTCCGATCTGCCAAGAAATAACGAGTTTTCCGGTTTGGCACCAGGTTTGCGCCGCCACATGCTGCGACGCTTGGATCGAGTAGTGAGGCGATATCAAGCGATCACAGCGCGCGGGTTCATGGTTGAGGCGCTAGTCGGCCTGCAGGGAACGTCGCAGTCGGCAGCGAGCGCAAAGGGCGTCGCAGGACAATAGGAGACAATTTATGAAGTTAAAGCACTCAATGAGGCGGGCGGGGATGGCACTCTTAGGGTTACTGGCTCTGCTGTCGGCGGCTGCCGTCGCGCAAGAAGCACGGTCCGAAATCAGCGTACAGGGCACAGGGTTTTTCACGAAGGACAGTGAAGGTAATGGTGTTCGGAACCAGGCAACGAACACCGGCGGGTTCCTGCTTGGATATCGCTACAACATCAACCGCTGGCTCGCAGCCGAAGCGAACTACGGGTATGACCGCAATACGCAGAGCTATTTTGGGGGCACGGCAGCGCGTGTGCAGTCAAACATCCACCAGGTCACGGGTTCGGCGATCGTAAAGCTGCCAACGTTTGCCAAGCTGCAGCCGTACGTGTTGGGCGGCGGCGGTGCGTTGATTTTTGATCCGACTGGAAATGCGGGTAGCAGCTTTGCTGGTGCTACGCGCCAAAATCAGGGAGCATTCGTGTACGGCGGCGGCGCAGATTATGCCGTGTCGCGGCACATTTCGCTGCGGGCAGAGTATCGCGGTTATGTGTACAAAGCGCCTGATTTCAATGTGGCCAGCTTAAAGACCGACACTTGGACTCACATTGCTCAGCCTTCAGCCGGTCTCGCGTTTCGCTTCTAGGCGAACGTGGAGCATCAGGTGAGGTGCGCTGTCCAAAACCCCACTTCTGCCAAATTCGGCCAGAAGTGGGGCACGCAGCTTCATTTTTGGCTTCTCTTTGGCGCTGCTTCCACGAGAACAGGACACGGTATTGATTCGGCTTTCACGATGCCGCGTTGCGGTAAGGTTTGCAATCACCTGCAAGGCGATTTTTGGAGATCGGTTTGATCTGCCAGGCACTAAGGGACAGGGGTTCGACATCGCCCTCAAGGCTTAGGCGAAGCGCTGCGGACGCCTTCTGGTATGCACGCGCGGTTACAGCGACTGTGTTGTTGGCGAAAAGCTCCAGTACTGAGCCATCAAGAAAGATACGCAGGCGCATCGAATCTCCCGGGGATCCGGGAAGGAGTGCCGTTACTGTATTCACGCGAAGTTCTCGCATTCCCGACTTCCTCGAACAGGAGATGGAAACAAAGTCACCTGCATCCGATGTAAGCCGTAGTATGAAATCGTCCTGCCTAGGTCTAAGGTCAAGATCGATCTCGGCGGCTAGGTCTTTGATCGCCAATGTATCGAATTCTTGGTGACATTTGCATCTGAGTCCTGCATCTTCAACGCTGGAATGAACGGTACCCGCTGCCCCGCAGTTCGAACCGTGGGGCGCCCTGAGTTTCTCCACCACCGGCGCCACTTCGGTTGATAACTCGTTTTGCGCAGTGAGGGAGAGTACGCGCGGAAGTGACATCACGCCCGCCCATCCTGCCGTGATTAAGTCAGCCTCCGGGCGCGCCTCGGGAATCCATCCCCAGAGAATGCGCCTACCGTCAGCATCGAGCATGGTCTTCGCCGCGTAATACGAGCCCCAGTCAACTACGCCTTCTTTCTCCGGAGTAAAACGCTGGTTCGCGTACGTCCCCACTTTCCAGCGAACTTTTCCCATGGTCGAGATGAGCAGCACGTGCTTGTTGCCCAAGGGAAAGAAGTCGGGACATTCCCACATTTCGCCAGTATCGACGGGATTAACGCTCGCGCTTGCGCTTCGGCGGCCCTCGACCAGAGGATGCAAGTATGTCCAGTGTCGCAGGTCCTTGGAAGTGTAGAGAAGGATCATTCCGCCGTTAGCGTGAACACCGGAGCCGAGGATCAGCATCCAGTTCTCGCCTTCTCGCCAAAGTGCGGGATCGCGGAATCCGGTTACCGCGAGCCCAGCAGGGGGCGTTGCAATCACCTCTTCAGGAAACTTTTTCCAAGTGCGGAGATCACTATCCTGCGCGATCGCCAGGCACTGGGTTTCACGCCAAACGTGGACGCCGTCGTGAAGCGTAGCGTCATTCGGCGAAGAGGGCGGCGCAACTGCCGTGTAGATCACAGCGACGTTGCCTTTATCCATAACGGCGCTGCCGCTGAAGACTCCATCTGAGTCCGGACCGCCCGGAGTTGGGGCGAGGGCAATGGGTTCATGATGCCAATGGAGCATATCGGAGCTGGTTGCGTGCGCCCAATGCATGTTGCCCCAGGTTGCGCCGCGCGGATTGTACTGATGGAACATGTGGTATCGCCCGCCGAAATAGATGGGGCCATTGGGGTCGTTCATCCAATTGTGCGAGGGAAGCAGGTGGTACTGCGGCCGGAGCGGGTCGGAAGCCAGCTTGCTACAGAGGGAAGAATCATCTGAAGACTCCGCAGCGAAAGGTTTGTACGACGCGGAACCAAGAGCGGCGGCGCCGGAGATCTGGAGAAACGCTCGGCGAGAGATTGGCATGCATTGAACCCGGGAGCAGGCGAAGACCATACTTCGACTGCACGCCATATTTCATAACACAAGTGGCAGCGTGAGCCGTTGGATATAATCGAGGCACAGCCCTTCATGGTGTCGCGCTCCCCATCCGATCTCACCCTATTCGTTCTCGCCTTTGCATTGCTGGGCTCAGGAGCGATTGCAGTCGGGCAGTCGCCTGCGTCGAAAGCCTCTCCCGAAGTCGCGCTGAAAAGAGGGCAGGAGGCAGTTAAGAACGGCGATTTGAGCCAGGCCCGCACAGAACTTGAGAAAGCTGTACGGCTCGCTCCCAAGGACGCGGCGGCACAATCTGCGCTTGGTTGGGTGCTGGCATTGCAGGGGCAGAGTGATGCTGCGATTGCGCATTTACAGGTTGCGATTCAGAACGATCCTTCATTAGTGAATGCCCGCCTGACATTGGCCAGCATACTCTCGCAGAAAGGCGAGACGGAACAAGCGGAGCAGGAAGTCCGCGCGGCCTTGAAGATCGCACCCGACAGCGTAGAGGCCCACCGCATGCTAGCGAAGGTCCTCAGCACCAGTCCCGGAGATGACACTATCACCGAAATGCAACGAGCTGTGGATCTGGCACCGAAACGTGCCGACCTCCACGATGAACTCGGGACGATCCTGGCGCAGCGCAATCGCGATCAGGAGGCCATCGCTGCTTTTAAGGAAGCGCTGAGCCTCGATCCAGATTTGGAACTTGCGCATTTTCATCTTGGGGTTGAACATCTGCAGGCTCAAAGGCTGGAGGACGCTGCCACCGAACTCCGGCGTGCCATCGAGTTGGCGCCTCAGCATGCCGAAGCGCATTACTATCTCGCCAAGGTGTTGGCGCAGCAGTCGCGAAGTACGGCGGCCCAAGCGGAACTTCGCCGAGCGGCCGCACTGAGGCCGACTTGGTTCGACTTGCAGGTGGAACTAGGGATCGCGTGTCAGCGTGCAGGAGATGTGGATTGCGCCGAGGCGGCGTTCAATAATGCACTGAGATTACATCCCGACGACGCCGAAGTGTACAACGACCTCGGAATGACACTGCTGCAAAAGGGCGATGCCGGGAATGCCATTGCGAAGTTCCAAAAGGCGGTGCAACTGCGACCGCAGGACGGAACATTTCGGGGAAGCCTGGCAGTGGCCTACCTGCAACTCACCAATTTTGACGCGGCGGTCGCGGAGCTGGAAACCGCGATTAAGATCGCGCCTGGAGATCCTACGCTGCATTACAACCTCGGACTTGCGTACAAGTTGAAGGATCAGCTCGATAAGGCGGGGGCTGAATTCCAGCAAGCCATCCGGGCTAATCCGGACTTGGCAGATGCGCAGTACGCTCTGGGAGTTCTGTTGTGGCAGCGCGGCGAATTTGATCATGCCGCTGATGAGCTGCGGAAATCGCTTCAAACGAAACCAGATTATGCAGAGGCTCACTACACTCTCGGTACGGTCTACAAGCAGCAGGGAAAACTCGCGGATGCTGTGACGGAATTGCGGGAAGCAATTCGGCTGCAACCGGATTTTGCCGGAGCTCACACCACACTAGGGGGCGTGCTACGCCAATCAGGCGACGCGGACGGTGCTGCCGCCGAAGCCAAAGAAGGTGCGCGGATTTCAGCGATGGTGAACAACCTGCAGGCGGCAACGGTAGCAACGAATTCCGGCAAACGGCTGCTGTCAGCGGGCGACGTGGAGGGTGCCATCTCTCAATTCCGAACCGCCATTCATTCCGAACCGAAGTACGCGGCGGCGCATTATCAGCTCGGTCTCGCGCTCCGACAGAGCGGTCAGACGGAGGAAGCCAATAAGGAGTTTCAGAAGGCGGCTGAACTAGACCCACAACTGAGGCCGCCAGGCAAATGAAGCTCGATGAGCTTCTAAGCCCGTTTAGGAAATGGTGCGGCAGCACCGACTGTCATTCCGAGCAACGCGAGCAATTTCAACCCGGCAGTGAATCTTGGTTGTAGGGATGCTTCGACTACGCTCTGCATGACAGTCCTCTGTGGGCTGAGAAGATGGGTCACAGGACTTCCTGATCCAGTCTAATTGTTGCGATTGCGCAGTGCCACCAGGTCTTCTACCACGGGTACTCCGTGTGCGATTTTGACGCGAAGCAGCGCTTCGAAAGGTTTCAGCTCTCCGTTTTTTGTCACGTTCAATCGCCGTAGCAGGTCTTTAATCGAGTCCTCGCGGCAGACATACTCCACGGCAGCCTGTGTTCCGAAGGTCGAGTTCCCAGCAAGAATCAATATCGAGCGCGACGGATCAAGGCCGGGCAGCAGCGAGACAACGGCGTAGTCTTCGACGGTTGGTTGATTCGCCGGCGTGGCGAGGAAATTCGACGGCTCGCCCTTCTGAGGATGAACGTTGATTACTGCCAAATCTCCCTTGCGTGGTCCGGAATCGAGTCGCTTGAAAATGAACTCGCGTGTCCCCGGAATGTCGAGCAGAGTGAGATTCTCAGACGGGGATCCGACGAAGATCAGATCGTTATTCTTGGCGTCGTCCAGCGTGAAGAGTGCGCCCCGCTTTACTCGCAGCGGGCGGTTAAGGATCGAAAACACGCGGTCGAGTTGGTGGATGGCCAGGACTTCTCCAACTCCGGTGTAGTGATCGAGAACAAATGCGCCCTCGTCCGAGCCCGGCTTGAAGTAACGCATACCGGTTTCAGGACGCCCCACGAAGTTGCCATTGCTGAAAACTACCAGTGGTTCCTGCGGTCCGGTCACGAAGCGACTCCAGAAGATTTGATAAACCGCAGAGACAGGTTGTAGCGCAGTCGACTGGGTGCGATCACGCGAGAGCAGGTAGGCAATCGTTGCCGCAGAAAGTGCAAGCAGAATCAACAATGTCCCCAGCGCGATGATCCAGCGACGGTTCGAATGTTCAACTTCAGGCTTCTTCTCGAGCACCTCGATGCGCGGCCCAGGCTGTCCGACAAGGGGTTGCGGCTTCCCACGCAAATGGAATAACAGAACGTATGATCCCTTTGGGATTTCCACCAGGATCGGATCGTTCGCGCCGTCATGTGAGTAATACTCTGACAGTTTCACGCGTAGACGTCCGGCTTGCACGCGGACGGTGGAATCGCTCTGCGGGTCGAAGCCAGGCGGGCGCCCTAATACCTCCGTAGCAATCTGATACTCCTTAAGCGCCACGCCCGGATGATCGAGTGAATGTTCGGCGAGGTAGCGAAGAAGTCGGCAGAGAGATTCCGATGAGTGAAGGCTATGGCTTTTGGTAAGTCTCTCTATTTGCTGGAAGCACTGCTCCCGACCCAGGACGAAACCATGCGTTACAGCCATATAACTGGGGAAGTAACCGAAACGCCTATCTTATTGCGAACCCGAGGGCTTCTGTACGTAACAGTATCAAACTTGGTGAAACGTTATCCAGCTAATAGTTTTGCATTATGACTGCACACCGAAAGTTGAAACGTATTCCTGCATTTCTGAGGCAATCTGGTTTTTGGAAAGCTGAGGAGGAAAGTCCATGAAAAGGACTCTGTGCTTCACAGTGTCTGTGGCTCTTCTATGCGGACTGGCGGTAATGGGTGCCGTCGGCCAAGCCGTCTATGGCAGCATCTTGGGGACAGTGACTGACCCGTCGGGCGCTGCTGTCAATGGGGCGAAGGTAACTGTCACTAGCCAGACCAAGAATGTTTCCACCGAGGCCACCACAAATGAGAGTGGAAACTATTCGGTGACGCACCTGATTCCGGACGTTTACACCGTAAGGATTGAGGGAACAGGTTTTAAAGTTTTGCAGTTCAAGGACATTCAAGTCTCGGCTGACTCTGGCGCCCCAGTAAATGGCCAGTTTCAGGTGGGATCGGCGAGCGAGCAAGTGGAAGTGACGGCCGAGGCCCCGCAACTCAAGACGGACCGTGCCGATGTGGCGATTGAATTCGATTCGAAGTATGTCGAGGACTTGCCAGTCCTGAACCGCAACTTCACGCAATTTGAATTGCTTTCCCCGGGGACCCAGAAGCTCGGGTGGGGCCACGCTGCCACCGAGAATCCGCAAGGCAGCCAGCAGATTTTTGTTCAAGGGCAGCACTTTAGCGGTACCGCCTACGAATTGGACGGAACTGACAACCAGGATCCCATTTTGGGAATTATCGTAGTAAATCCAAATCTGGATGCGGTGACTGAAACCAAAGTCGCGCTCCAAAACTACGACGCCGAGTTCGGGAAAGCTGTCGCCGGTGTAGTGACAGCGCAAACAAAGTCAGGCAGCAACGATATTCATGGCAGTGGATTCTGGTTCCGGCGCACAGATGCCAACCAGGCGCGCGATCCCTTCACTCAATACGCACCCGATCCGATCACTGGCCGTTTCATTCCTTCATCGCGCTGGCAGCAATTCGGTGGATCGCTGGGCGGCCCGATTATCAAAAATAAGCTATTCTTCTTTGGGGACTACCAAGGCACACGCCAGTCAAATGGAATAACGAATCAGTTAACCATTCCTACTGCGCTCGTTCAAAAAACTTGCAATCCGGCGACGAATACGACCGGCTACTGTGACCTTAGTGAATACCTTTCGGCCGGACTGCAGGGTGGAGGCCAGGTTTACGATCCTTCCACTGGCACTCCAGGCGTGGGAAACGGTGGAAATAGAACTCCGTTCGGACCACAGCTAGCGGCCGGTTGCAGCGGGAACTGTATTCCAATTCGGGACATTTCTCCGCAGGCGGCGGCAATACTAGCCCTGTTCCCGGCGCCGCAAAACTCGAGCGTGTTGAACAATTACGTCTCTTCGGGATCGGGTCCGTTTAGTCAAAATAGTTTCGACACGAGAATTGACTACACGGTCAGCCAATCGTTGAATGTCTTTGGCCGATTCAGCCTTGACTACTTCAGCTTGTCCGGTACGGGGTCTCTGGGCCCATTGGGCGGTCCTGGCACAGGTCTACTCGGATTGGCCGGTAGTTCTATTACACACAACTACAGCTTGGCCACCGGTTTCACAAAGACCTTGAGCACCTCCCTGCTGACCGATTTCCGGTTTGGATGGTTCAAATACAATCCACAAACCAAAAAGCCCGATGGCGGAGCTCCGATGACTGCTTTCGGGATACCGAACGCAAATACCAGCGATCCGAAGACTGCTGGTCTGGGCTCATTCATTCTGGGGCCAGATCCGAACACGGGTGAAGGTGGCGCTCCCAACAACGGAAACGCCCTGGCCATATCTAGCTTCGGCGATGGATTAGGCGTAGCTCGTTGCAACTGCCCTCTCACCGAGCGTGAAGATCAATTCCAGTTCGTTAACAACTGGACTAAGACAAAGGGCAACCACATCATCAAGGTTGGAGCGGACATTCGCTATGCCAGGAATCTGCGCATTCCGAGCGACAACAACCGCACCGGCGAGTACAACTTCAGCCCAGAGGCAACTGCCAATCAAACGTTGTCGGCGCCTGGCGGCTTAGATTTGGCGACGTTCTTGCTTGGTGACGTCACATCCATGGCCCGGTATATCAATAACCCTATCCTGACTAACGTCAACAACGCTGCCGAACGGCAAAAACGCCTGTTCTTTTATGGTCAAGATACTTACCGCGCAACGGCGAAGTTAACCGTCAACTTCGGCTTGCGGTGGGAAATCTACACTCCTGAATCGGTCCTCGCCAAGGGCTACGGAGGCTTTGCCAATATCGTCGACAATAACGGCACTGGCGTCATTCGCGTCGCGGGTTATGGTCCTTATGGACTAAACGGAAACATCGCGAATACGTATAATGCCTTCGCTCCTCGGCTGGGCATTGCATATCAGCTCACACCCAAAACGGTTGTGCGCATGGGCTATGGGCGCAGCTATGACATGGGAGTGTTCGGATCAAACTTCGGACACACCGTGACGCAGAATCTTCCCGTGCTGCTTAAGCAGAACGTTGATGCCTCGGCCTTGACCGCAGGTGTCGCGAACCCCAACGTGATACCGGCTTTTACCCTGGCGCAAGGGCCAGTCGCTCCCGTCTTTCCGGCGATCCCGGACAACGGGCAAATTACGTTTGCCAGTTTGAACGGCCAGGATTCGGGCGTGCACATTCGTCCCACCAGGCAGGTCCTGCCGACCCTCGACGCTTGGAACGCCACTGTTCAGCGGCAAATCACCAGCACGATTTCGGCGGAAGTCGCATACGTGGGCAACAAGGGATCCCACGGATTCAGTGGAGACGGGCCTAACTATGACGTCAATCCGCTGTCCATGTTCTTGTACGGCACGGGGGCCAATTCGAGTCTACGTCGGCCGTTGTGTCGTCCTGTCTTCACCGTTCCGCCTGGAAGCGCCGCTACTCCAACGGGTACCTGTGCGGGAATCCCAGATGACTTGGGGAACTACTACGGCAATGACGCCAGCAGCGAATACAATGCGCTTCAAGTAAAAGTGGAAAAGCGATTTGCCCAGGGGCTCCAATTCCTTTCCCACTACACTTTCGCGCACGCCAATGCTTATAACAACAACTACTACGCGATCAGCCATCCGATCGCGTATGGGCCCAACGATTTCGTTCGCAACCAGGTTTTTGTACTGAACATCGTCTACGGGTTGCCTTTCGGTAAGGGCAAACCGTTCCTCGGCAATGCCGGGCGTGCAGTGAATTACCTGGTGGGCGGATGGCAGGTGACTGACACTACGAATTGGAGCAGTGGTCTGCCGTGGACACCTACCACCAATGAGTGCGGCGGCGAACAGGATGTAGGTATCTGCCGGCCGAATAATGGCTCGGGCCCATTCTCCATGGGGGCAGGAGGGCTTCAGACCCCAGCGGGAAGAGCTCCCTTTGTCCAATATTTCACTCCTGTCGCCTTGGGCGGACGATTCACTGCCGCTGGGGTCGGGAACATCGGCAATGCCGGTTACAACTCGCTGCGAGGGCCGGCAGGGTTCTATTCAGATCTGTCGGTAACCAAGGACATTCCAGTAACGGAGCGCGTGAAACTGCAGTTCCGTATGGACGCGTTTAATATCTTCAACCATCCTGTTTACGCGTTCAGCGGGAACAACGGTGCGAACGCTTGCGTCGATTGTGCCAATACTTCTTTGACCGCCAACAACGGGAGGATCACAGATATTGAAGCGGGAACGACGATGCGCGAATTACAATTCGCCCTCCGGCTCAATTTCTAGGCTCTAAGGTGGACGAAGTTCTGTGAGGGAGTCTTACGAGGCTCCCTCTCGTTTTTCGTGGAAGTGAACTAGCGCCGATGGTTCTTAGTGCTATGAATGTCCGTTCCTAACCGGCGCTCCTAATCTTCGCATAGGGATCAGCGTGCTCCCATGACAAAGGGAGGAAACTTGGGCACCACGATTCCTTCCGTGGTACTTAAAGCAGAGGCCGATATCTGGTAGGCGATGATGAAAAAGCGCGTCGTGGGCTTGGGAGAAGTGTTGTGGGATCTGTTTCCCGGCCGCGCTTGTCTCGGCGGTGCTCCGGCCAACTTCGCCTACATCACGACGCTGATGGGTGACCACGGAATTGTCGCAAGCCGCGTAGGCCAAGACTCGCGCGGGCTGGAGGCCCTGCGGCGGCTGGAAGAATTAGGGCTCGATATTGATCACGTGCAAACCGATCGCGAGCACGCCACCGGGACCGTAAACGTTCATATAGACGGCAACGGGCAGCCGGGGTTCGAAATCGCCGAGCCCGTGGCTTGGGATCATCTGCAATGGACGCCTGACTGGCAACGTCTGGCCGATACTGCCGACGCGGTTTGTTTTGGGTCCTTAGCCCAACGCTCCGCAACGAGCCGCGATACTATCCAGCGTTTCGTGAAGGCCACTCCCCGGGGCACACTGAAAGTGTTCGACGTGAATCTGCGACAATCGTTCTATTCGGGGGAAATTCTGGCCGAGTCCATGAAGTTGGCCAACGTCGTGAAACTCAATAATGATGAACTCCCGAAAATCATGAGCTTCAGACGCATGGCCCATAAAGATGAGCTCGCGTCCGCTCGGCGGCTGATCGAGGAGTACGAGTTGGAACTGGTCTCCATCACTCGCGGAGGGCGGGGAAGTCTGCTCGTTTCTGCCAATAGCGCCAGCGAGCATGCGGGATTTAGAGTCCATGTGGCCGACACGGTCGGTTCCGGCGATGCGTTTACCGCTGGGCTCGTCCACGAGTATTTGCATGGCGCGTCGCTCGACCTGATGAATGAAGTCGCCAATCTGGTAGGAGCCTGGGTCGCCAGCGAAGTGGGAGCGATGCCTGCTCCCAAACGTGGCGCGCTGGAACATTCGCTCGCAGAGATCCGATAAGAAACTAAAAGGCAAAGCACACGAATGCAGCAATGAGAATGGAGTGCTGTTCGTGCCCTCTGTGGCTCTGTATCATTGAGAGCAGCTGAGCCCTCGATTGCAGAGGTTCTCTGTTGTATAGTTACGAAATATTTTGTTTCCTTTCGAATCGAGCTTTCGGAGACGGATCATGCAGCATTTGGGGCGCCGCGCCAATGGCTATGCATTGTTTTCTCTCTTCCTGATAACGGTAACAACGGTCGGGTTGGTTCTACTTTCATGCACGAAAACACCTCCACCACCGAAAGCTCCTCCTTCCAAACCATCTGATATCAAAGTCGACGTCAAGGACGGCGGCCCTGTAATCGTTACCACGACGGGAGCGGAGTTTCAGATTCTGCCGTCCGGTTTTCTGCAGGCCACGCTTCGAAAAGCTGACAAACGTCTGACCTTGGACGAACCCAATGTGGGATCGACCGGCGGCAGCGATTCCATCGTGAGCGAGGGCAAAGAATTTGACTTCATCCCGGACTTCTCCCAAACCAAGGTACTCGAAGCCCACGGGAAACTGGGACGTGGCAAGCGCGTGGTAATCCCGGCGCGTCCGCTGGCTCCGGCCGGAGTTCCGATCGAACGTACACTGGTGCTTGAGGCCTACGACGATTTTCCCGGGATCGCTCTCGTGAGTGCGACTTATAAGAATGTGGGAGCGTCGGACTTCCATATTGATCAAGTGCTTATGCAGCAGCATCGCTTCAATGCGCAGCAAGTCGACTCCAAGGTGCAGCCGTGGGACATGTGGTCGTTTCAGGGCTCGAGCTACGACTGGGGCAAAGATGATGTCCAAAAGCTGGTGCGGACATCCTCGCAGCCTAATGTGATGGGCGAGGCTGTCAAAGGGGGCTATGGAGGCGGCATTCCCGTTGTTGCTGTTTGGACCGCATCGGCAGGTGAAGCCATCGGACATGTCGAAACGGTACCCTGGACGCTTTCGATGCCGCTGAAAGTTGATTCCGATGGACGCGTGAACGCGAGCATAATCATTCCTATCGACTCTGACTTGAAGCCGGGAGAACGCTACTCCACGCCGCGCAGTTTTGTGGCTGTGTACAGCGGAGATTTTTACGAGCCTTTGCGTACATGGTCGAGCATGCTGCAAAAGGAAGGCTGGGAGATTCCCAAGCCGTCGAACGAAGCCTACAACGTGAGCTGGTGCGGCTGGGGTTACGAGTTCAATGTGACGCCCAAGCAGATGCTCGGCACGGTTCCGAAGTTGAAGGAGATGGGGATCAAGTGGGCAACACTTGACGATCGCTGGTTCGATACCTATGGCGACTGGAATCCGCGGAAGGAAACATTTCCCGGTGATTCGATCAAGCAGATGGTCGACGACTTCCACAAGCAGGGAATCTATGCCCAACTCTGGTGGCTGCCTCTTGGCGCCGAAGACGGGCAAGGGAAGTGGGAGTCACATAAATACATCGTATCGAAGGTCGCGAAGGAGCATCCTGACTGGTTCATCCTCGATAAGAACGGAAAGCATGGACGAATGACGCGCGATTTAGCGGCATTGTGTCCTGCGGTTCCCGAAGTGCAGGGCTATTTCAAACAGCTCACCGAGAAATTCATCCGCGACTGGGGCTTCGACGGCTCGAAACTCGACAACATCTACAGCGTGCCCGCCTGCTATAACCCGGCACATCATCACAAATCGCCACAGGATTCTGTGAATGCGATGGCGGATGTCTACAAGATTATCTTTGAGACCACGCGTTCTATCAAGCCGGAGAGTGTGACGCAGGCATGTCCGTGCGGGACGCCGCCGTCGCTCGCTTGGTTGCCGTTTATCGACCAGGCAGTGACTGCCGACCCAGTTGGCGCCGTCCAAGTACGTCGCCGGATCAAAATGTATAAGGCACTCCTTGGCCCGCAATCGGCAGTATACGGCGATCACGTGGAGCTTTCGGAGATGACCCGCATTGGCGCCGACAAATGGAGCGAGCACGGCATGGACTTCGCTTCGACGTTGGGTACTGGCGGCGTGCCGGGAACGAAGTTCGTCTGGCCCGATCCTGGGCCGAAGTTTAAGCCCGTGGCCCTGACCAGTCAGAAGGAAGAGCACTGGAAGAAATGGATTGCTCTCTATAACCAGAAGATGCTCTCGAAGGGAGAGTTTCGCGACCTGTACGTGTACGCGTATGACACGCCGGAGGCGTACGCGATCGAGAAGGATGGGAAGATGTACTACGCGTTCTTCACCGATCCGGACAAGCCATTCGACGGAGAGATTGAGCTGCGCGGACTCCAACCTGGAAAGTACGACGTGCTCGACTACGTTGATGGTAGAAACATCGCGACCGTTGATGCGGCGAACGGCAAAGCTCCCCGCTTAAAGGCGGACTTCAAGGACCATCTGCTGCTGGAAGTCGGAGCCAAGCCGTAGCATCATTCGGACCAACATGTGTTTGCCATTGAGCCAGCGCTTCGTCACGAAGGTCCTGTGCTTTTCTGCCCGCGAATGCCTCCTGTAGGGAGGCGAGGCGGGCGCGCCTTCTAACGCCCCCAAAACATTTTGCGATGCGCAGCGTCACGGAAGGCCTCGGTGCCGCCGGCTCTCGTCGTCGAAAGAGCGCCGGCTTGATTGCCACTTGCAAGGCACGTCTCGAGATTCGAGCCGCGAACGTACTGGTGCAAGAATCCTGCGTCGAAGCTGTCGCCAGCTCCCACGGTATCCACCGGAGGAAGCGCCTTCGAAGCAGCAGTGAAGCGCTCCGCCCCCCTTTGTGCGAGCGAACCCTTGCGTCCGAGCTTCACAACCACTAACGGTACCAGCTGAGAGAGTCTGCTGATCGCTTCCTCGAGATCTTCGGTGCCTGCAGCCTTGGAAGCCTCACGTTCGTTCGGAAGGAACACATCCACGTGCTGCAGCAGGTCATGCAGGTCCCCTGGCCAACGATCGTCCGGATCATCGTTGGTGTCGAGTGAGATCGTCAGACCCTTCGACCTGAGTCGCTGAAACAGTTCGGCCACTCTTGGACGCAAGCCCTTCTGCAGATAATACGAGGAGAAATGAAAATGACGAGAGTCTGCCAGGTAGTCGAGATCGAGGTCATCCCACCTTAATTCGGAGATGGTGCCAGCGTATGTGAGAATATTGCGCCACTGCTCATGATGCAGAATGACCGTGAGCCCCGTCGTGGTCTTGCCGGCAACGGTGCGGACGTTGGAAACATCGACTCCGCTCTCTTTCAGTCGTTCCAGGGCGATTCGCCCGAGCGGATCATCACCGATGCGCGATTGGAATCCGACCCGGCTGCCAAGAGCCGAAAGATTGTGCGCAACGATTGCGGATGATGACCCTAGCGTGAGCATCATCTGGTCGGCCAGCAATTCCCGCTCGGGCAGAAGTTGCTCAGGCAAGCCGTAAAGGATGAGGTCGAGGTTCAGTTCACCGGCAATCGTGACGTCGAAATGTGGCATGGGAAGTCAGAAATAAGAACTCAGGATGCAGAAGACAAAGTCCAACATCGCAGATGGTAGATGCAAGAGTTCACAGTGATCCAAAATCTGCAATGACCGTTCACACCAGCGTCACTTCAATTCCCGCCTGCTTCAGTACCCGCAGATCGGATTTTGGTGCCGCGCGGTCAGTGATCACTTCTTGCAATGCCGGAGTCGGGCAAATCAACGACAGACTGCGACGTCCGAACTTGCTCGAATCACATACCGCCACTGTTTTTTTTGCCACTTCGACCATGACCCGGTTCACTTTCGCCTCCAGCAGATTCGGTGTGCTTAGGCCGAAGTGAACGTCGAAACCGTCGACGCCAAGAAACAAAATGTCGGCGCTCAAGCGCCGCAGCGTCTCTTCTGCGATCGGGCCAACCAAAGAAAATGAGTTTTTTCGCAGAGTGCCGCCCGTGAGGATGACTTCAACCGCGCTTCCTGAAAGTTCGGCAGCAATATTTACGGCGTTCGTAATAATGGTCAGATTCTGGAATTGACGAAGGCTACGCGCGATGGCAGTCGTCGTCGTTCCGGAATCCAAGATCAGCACCTGGCCTTCTTTCACCTGGGCCAGCGCCGCTTCCGCGATCCGCAGCTTCTCCTGATGGTGCAGTTTCTCTTTTTCGCGCAGTGTCGGATCTTCCAGGGCGCCATCGCGCGAAGGCAGCGCGCCGCCATGGGTGCGGTGCACCAGTCCATGCGCATGCAAGATTTCGAGGTCCTTGCGAATCGTGACTTGCGATGTTTGAAACTGCTTGGAGAGTTCCGTTACCAGCACGCGTCCCTGATGGCTTAGCAAATCGAGAATGGCGCGTCGACGTTCTTCGTTCAGCACGGAATTCAGCCTGAGTCAGAGCGCATCGCCTGGCCGCAACGCGCCTACAAAGCGCATTTCTTTTTATAGCGTTTTGTTTCGTTTGTCTAGAGGAAAGAATTTGCTCGGGGAGCAAGTTCACGCGCGGACCTCCGTCGGGAGTCAAGCTCTTTCGGCTTCGATGGGTTAGAGCACTCAAACTGTAAGCCCCTAGTTTTTCAATTCTTGGGAATCTTTAACGGTGATAACCAACTCAACACCTGGCGCGAAAGTCCGATTGCTTTGCGGGGGTGTGGTTGCCGTAATCTCATTTTGGGACGAAAGTAGCCGGGTTTCGAAGAGTGCCGCTGTGAACGAAATCCGTAACAGGAGCGCCGGCGTGGGAAAGACACTGGCGGAAGAACAGATCGTCCGGTCGCAATCGGTAGTGGCTCGCGTGATCGCGGGAGAGACGCTTATCGTTCCGATTCGCGGCAATGTCGGAGACCTGGCGTCGATCTACAGCTTCAATGGAACAGGGACGCTTGTCTGGCAGTTGTTGGAGTCTCCCCAATCAGTTACTCAACTGGCAGAGAGTGTTGCACAGGAATATAACGTGGACCCCGCCCAAGCCGAGCGGGATGTCTCCAATTTCGTGAATGACATGAGGGCTGTGGGTTTAGTCGAGATTTACGGCGCTATAGCAGTGGCAGGCGACTGAGAAACGGCCACAAAGGAAGAATTGCAAGGCAGCGGCCGCACATCGCGTCCGCTGCTTTCGGCATGGAGGGGAATTTGGAGCAGGTTAGTTATGGCACGTTTAGCGCGGACGTGCATCAGTATTATTCCGGTCAACGATTGCCACTGCACGTCTCGATCGAAGTGACTCGCCGTTGTCCTCTCGAGTGTCTTCACTGCTATAACAATCTGCCCATGGGCGACCTTGATGCCAAGCGGCGCGAATTGACCAAGCAAGAGCATTTCCGCGTACTCGACGAATTGGTCGAAATGGGTTGCTTCTGGATTCTCTACACGGGCGGCGAAATTTTTGCCCGCAAAGACTTCCTTGAAATTTACATGTACGCGAAGAAAAAGGGATTCCTGATCACGCTCTTTACCAATGGAATCCTGATCAATGAGCACATCGCGGATCACCTGAAAGAGTGGCCTCCGTTCGCAATCGAGATCACGCTTTACGGGCGTACGCGCGAGACGTATGAGGCGCTCACCATGATCCCGGGCTCCTATGACCGGTGCCTACGTGGAATCGAGTTACTGAAAGAGCGTGGTCTGCCGCTGAAGCTGAAGACGGTTGCAACCAGCATCAACAAGCACGAAGTCATGGCTATGCGCCGTTTTGCGGAGGAAGAGCTCGGGGTTGAGTTCA
>Ga0126378_10000626_pt1 | contig 25740 bp, 18 predicted proteins | sample PanSoiMetPlot_23_FD_92587 | JGI IMG/M metagenome (GOLD analysis project Ga0126378, IMG submission 92587) | Tropical forest soil microbial communities from Panama - MetaG Plot_23 | ecosystem: Environmental > Terrestrial > Soil > Tropical forest > Bulk soil | place: Panama | collected 2016-02-17
ATCGTGCTGGCGGTTTTCATCGCCGGCCTGATGGTCGGTCGCACTCCCGAATATCTGGGCAAGAAGATTGAGGCCTATGACGTAAAGATGGCGATGCTGGTCTCGCTTGTGTTCCCTCTCGCCATTCTGGCATTTACGGCCGTTTCCGTTCTGTATTCATCGGGGCTCGCGGGAATTACAAACCCGGGACCGCATGGTCTGTCCCAAGTCCTTTATGCCTTCACCTCTACAGCGGGTAATAACGGCTCGGCCTTTGGCGGTCTCAGCGTAAATACGCTGTACTACAACGCGACGCTCGGGTTGAACACCCTCATCGGCCGCTTTCTAATGATTATTCCCATGTTAGGAATTGCTGGGAATCTGGCTCGCAAGAAATATGTGCCACCGTCACTTGGCACATTTCCCGTAACGACGCCACTGTTCAGTGTGTTGCTCATGGGAGTGATTCTGATTGTAGGTGCGCTGACATTCTTCCCAGCCTTGAGCCTGGGGCCAATTCTTGAGCACCTGCAGATGCTTGCAGGCAAGACCTTCTGAGGTTATTTATGGCTAAATCAAAAAAGGTTTGGGAATGGAAAATCGTCCGGCGCGCACTGTGGGACTCAGTCCTGAAGCTGAATCCGCGCAAGATGATGGGCAATCCCGTCATGTTCGTAGTCGAAGTCGGAAGCGTGATTACGACGATCCTTCTTTTCCGCAGTCACGTGAATTTCAAGTTCAATCTGCAAATCACGCTTTGGCTGTGGTTCACAGTACTGTTCGCGAACTTCGCGGAAGCTATGGCCGAAGGCCGCGGCAAAGCACAAGCTGACACCCTGCGCAAAGCGCGGTCTGAGACCCAAGCCAATCTCCTTATGCCCGAGGGGCTCATTGAAACGATTCCTAGTTCGAAACTTCGATCGGACGATGTAGTCGTTTGCTGTGCCGGGGAGTTCATTCCATCGGATGGTGAAATCATTGAGGGTATCGCTTCCGTCGATGAGTCGGCGATCACCGGTGAATCGGCTCCCGTAATCCGCGAAGCAGGCGGAGACCGCTCGGCTGTCACCGGTGGCACGCGGGTTCTCTCCGATAAGATCAAGGTCAAGATCACCTCAAATCCAGGCGAGACTTTTCTTGATCGCATGATTGCTCTAGTCGAAGGCGCCCAGCGGCAAAAGACACCGAACGAAATCGCGCTAAACATCCTGCTCGCCGGCCTGACCATCATCTTCTTACTGGCAGTAGTCACGCTGCAGCCCTTCGCAATCTATTCCGGCAGTCCGCAAACAGTCTTTGTGTTGGTCTCTCTGCTGGTCTGCCTGATTCCAACCACGATCGGGGGACTTCTTTCGGCAATCGGAATTGCGGGCATGGATCGTCTCATCCAGCACAACGTGCTTGCCATGTCAGGACGCGCAGTCGAAGCTGCAGGCGATGTAAACACGTTGCTGCTCGATAAAACCGGAACTATCACGTTCGGCAATCGCCAGGCGGCGGAGTTCATTCCCGCTCCGGGAATCACTAGCGAACAGCTTGCAGACTCCGCGCAACTCTCTTCCCTGCCCGACGAGACTCCCGAGGGCCGCTCGATTGTCGTGCTTGCTAAAGAGAAGTACGCGCTGCGCGGTCGAGAGTTGTCTGAGCATGGCGTCGAGTTTGTTCCCTTCACCGCACAAACTCGCATGTCCGGCGTGAACTTCAATGGACGACAGATCCGCAAGGGCGCTGCCGATTCCATCCAGCGCTACCTTCAAGAGAACGGCGGCGAGATTCCTAAAGAACTGCAACTTTCAGTCGACACCATCGCTCGTTCCGGCGGCACTCCACTCGTCGTCGCAGAGCGCAATCGTGCCATGGGCGTCATTCACCTGAAAGACGTCGTCAAGGGCGGCATGAGGGAGCGCTTCACACAATTGCGCGCCATGGGCATTCGCACCGTCATGATCACGGGCGATAATCCGCTCACCGCCGCAGCGATCGCGCGAGAAGCTGGTGTTGACGATTTCCTCGCGCAGGCGACGCCTAAAGACAAGATGGATCTAATCCGTCGCGAACAAACAGACGGCAAGCTCGTTGCCATGACCGGCGACGGCACGAACGATGCGCCTGCATTGGCTCAGGCAGATGTCGGCGTTGCGATGAACACGGGCACGCAAGCTGCGAAAGAAGCAGGCAACATGGTCGACCTCGACTCGAATCCGACCAAGCTCATCGAAATCGTCGAGATCGGCAAGCAGCTTTTGATGACGCGTGGTTCGCTGACGACGTTCTCTATTGCTAACGATGTGGCCAAGTACTTCGCCATCATTCCAGCCATGTTCGCGGCAACGTTCCCCGTTTTGAACGCGCTGAACATCATGCATCTGCAGACACCGCAGTCGGCAATTCTTTCAGCGGTGATCTTCAATGCCCTGATCATCATCGCCCTCATTCCTCTCGCGCTGCGAGGAGTGAAGTATCGGCCGATGGGAGCGGCTGCACTGCTGCGACGCAACCTGTGGATTTATGGTGTCGGTGGAGTCATGATCCCGTTTATCGGCATCAAGGCGATTGACGTGATCATCACACGGATCGGATTGGCATAGGAGAGTGCGATGAAGAAGAATTTGATTACTGCCGCTCTGATGACGATCGTCACGACGATTTTATTGGGGATCATCTATCCGTTAGTCGTGACCGCCCTCGCACAAATACTGTTCTACGACAAAGCCAACGGCCAGCTTATTTCCCAGAATGGCAAACTCGTAGGCTCGCGCATTATCGGACAACCCTTTATTTCCGATGCCTACTTTCATTCCCGTCCTTCTTATGCTGGTAATGGATACGACGCCGCCAACTCGAGCGCTTCCAATCTCGGTCCCACCAATCACGTGCTGATCGATCGCGTGAACGCCAACGTTGCGCAACTCAAAACGGAGAATCCGGAAAGACGAGTGCCCATTGACCTCGTAACCAGCTCAGGCTCGGGACTCGATCCGCACATCACACCTGCAGCAGCCGAGTTTCAGATACCACGGGTAGCAAAAGCGCGGGGCATGAGTGAACAGCAGTTAGAAACCACCGTTGCAAAACACACGGAAGGCCGCCAGCTCGGTTTTCTTGGAGAACCGCGAGTGAATGTCCTGGAGCTGAACCTCGATCTCGACGCGCAATCACCACGCCACTAAACCGGGGTGCCGCACTCTTCGCGGATGGGTGGCGCGAGCCGGCATCGACACGGTGACAGTACAGCAAAATAAGGCAGCGACGCAGGGCGGTGTTGACAGCCTCCGTGCGATCCACGGTGCCCAGCTTTCCCATGACGTGTCGGGTGCCACACATGCCTGATTCGTCATTGCTCATTCCCAATGCCCTTTCGAAACACTGGCCCGTCGATCCCGAGTTGGGTCTTAAGGTGGCTAGAGATTCCCTGGTATTTCCCTGATCGAGTTTGAAATGTTTTTCCGGAATCTTCTGGAAAGCGCAGACAGCAAGTAAGTTAAGTGCAATTCCCGGGGTTCCTGCAGCCTCCCTGCCGCTCCCCGGGAAATCTTGCAGATTTTGCCAGAAAACATCACGTTTTTTGCACGATGGATTATTTCCGCCTGTATTTCTCGCTGTTTTGCTTTAGGAGGCCACGCGACTAAACGATCGCAACCATGTTGTATAACGAGGTTCACCGCATCATTATCAGTGCGGTGTTCGTGCCGAAAATGCCGGCCTTTCGCCTCAGCGATTGCCCCTATTCCAGAGAGTCAGCGCACTTTAGTCATCTATTTTTCCCATTCGAACCGTGGCACATTCGGCACTTGCAGTCCATTGCAATTCGCAAGCCACCGAGGGAAGAATGAACTTCGCGTCTAAAAAAAGGTTAATGCTCACAGTGTGGGCTCTCGGGGTAGTGACCCTACTCACAGTGAGCTCGATGTACGCAGCGCAACCGACGATCGGACCCGAGGGCGGAGATGTCCGCACCTTCGCTTACGATCCTCAAAACCCGGATCACATTCTGCTCAGCACCAGCACTGGCCAGATGTTTTCATCGAACGATAATGGCAAGACCTGGTCGCGCTTCGCCCGCATCGGCGAAAGCGAGTATGTCCTCGATCACATCTATTTTCATCCCCTGGATCCGCGCATCATCTACGTCGCCGCCTGGAGCGTAAACGGCCAGAATGGCGAGTTGTTCCGCACCGACGACGGTGGCCGCAGCTGGTCCTCGCTGAAGGACATGAAGGGGAAATCGATTCGCTCACTGACAATCGCCCCGTCGAATCCCAAGATGATCGTCGCTGGCGCTCTGGATGGCGTTTACCGCAGCGATGATGGCGGCAAGAGATTTGCTCGCATCTCTCCCGACAATATCCATAATGTGCAGTCGCTCGCAATCGATCCGACAAACACGAATGTGATCTACGCCGGAACCTGGCGTCTGGCTTACAAGACCACCAACGGCGGGGAAAGCTGGCAGCAGCTCGCCAAGGGCATGGACGAAGACTCCGACGTATTCTCAATAGCGATCGATCCGAAGACTCCGTCCACGATTTACGCCAGCGCCTGCACCGGCGTCTACAAGAGCAAGAATGGTGGGCAGCTCTTCACCAAAGTCGAAGCGATCCCAGTGAACTCACGCCGTGTTCGTATGATCAAGCAGGATCCGAAAAACCTAAGCGTGATCTACGCAGGCAGCACGACAGGTCTATGGAAGAGCGTGGATGGCGGATTGAAGTGGCGTCGCGTCTCCGCAGCTAACCTGGTCATCAATGACCTGATGATCGATCCCCGCAACTCGAAGCGCGTTCTTCTCGCCACCGATCGTAGCGGCGTTATGGCCAGCGACGACGGCGGTCTGACCTTCGCTTCCTCGAACAGCGGATTTTCGCATCGTGAGATCCGTGCATTACTGCTCGACAAATCCCAATCTGAAACCATGTATGCCGGTGTCGTGAATGACAAAACATTCGGCGGAGCTTTCGTCTCGGCTGACGGTGGTTCGCACTGGTCACAGATCAACCAAGGATTGAACGGCAGCGACGTGTTCGCTCTGGCGCAGGATGGGAACAACCAGCTTGTAGCCGGAACCAATAACGGAATCTTCCGTATGGAACCCTCGACCAAGACCTGGACGAGCCTCTTCACGACTGCCGCATGGCATCCATACGTAACTGACCTCCACATCGACGGAGACACCTGGTTCGTTGGCACAACCACTGGGCTGCTCTACTCGCATGATGGCGGACGCTCCTTCCAAGTCCAGCACAACAACAGCAATGAACCATTCACGATGGTTCGCAGCAGCGGAAGCCGCATCGCCGCCGCCGGATATCACGCGCTCCTAACCTCCAATGACGCTGGCCGTAACTGGGGCAAGATGCCGGCACCGTCGGTTTCCCTGATGACAGGAATGGTCCTGGATCAAGACGGACGCATCTGGGTCTCTTCTCCACAAGGCTTGTTCCACGAAAAGGCAAAGGGCGGATGGGAAGCAGTAAAGACCAATTTGCCCGAAGGCGGCATCAAGGCCTTGACCTATGATCAGAATATGCACCGCATGTTCGCGGTCTCGGATTCGTCGAATGAAGTCTTCGCCAGCGCCGATGGCCAGAACTGGACTTCGGTGTATGAAGGTAGCTACGCGGTCCACAAAGTTGTGCCTGCTGGCAATACCTTGCTGGTTGTCACGCAGTATGACGGTATCGTGAGCTTCAATACCGGCGACCTCAACGCAAAACTGAGTGCCGCCAACACCAAGTAACGATTCGATTGTTCGTCCATCCCCACAGCAGGCGGGACTTGCATAAGTCCCGCCTTTTTTTGTCGTTGGGCTTTGAAGAGCTGGATGTGTCGGCTCCACCGGTCTGAGCATTAGCGAGGGAAAATGCTCGTGGCGGCTACCGCTGCCGACCAATCCGACCATCCTGACCCACGACAAACGGTAACGAAAGCGCATTCCAATTCTCGTCCGCGTCTTGTGGCTCCCACGCTTTGGGCTTCAGCGCAGCCCATGTGCGACCGTCATCGGTGGAGACATCGGTTCCATTCGGACCAACAGCGATCCAGGTCTTCGTCGCATCATCGTAAGCCAGAGCTGATCGGTAGCCATGCGGAGGCTTCTCCGCAGCCGCCCAGTGCGCTCCGCCGTCAGTCGTAAAAGCTGCAGTTCTAGCGCTCTCGCTCGGCTTCTTGTAATCTCCGCCAACCGCCACGCCGATCTGCGAGCTGCGAAACGCCAGCGAAAAAATACCCGCAGTCCCACCTTCGCTCGCAAGTGGCGTCGTCACGTTGTGCCAGTCCATCCAGGGAATGCCACAGCTTTTGGAGGACGGATCCGCCTGCCCAGCGCACCCACCGGCTTGGAAAGTTTCGACGTGCGGAGTCGGAGTCTCGTAGAGTTTGCGCTTGAGCACGCGCCCGCCACCGGTCCCAATCCAAAGAGTCCCATCGCGCACGACAGCCGAACTGTTGCTGGCTGCAAACATACCCTCATTCGCGATCGGCGCCAGGTTTACGCCAGCCTCTCCGAAACTCACAATGGGAATCCATGTTTCGCCACCGTCGTGCGTAACCCGGATGCGAAATATGAAGTAGCTTCCTTCCACCGGATTGCGCATGCTTCCCAGAGCAGGATCCCCAACCACAAGACCCATCTGCGGCGTAATGAAGAGGAGAGCATCATAGAATCCGCCTTTCGGCGCATCGGGATTCGTGAACACCAGCTTCCACGATTTACAACCGTCGGTCGTCTTGTAAAGCCGCGACAGATCACCCGTGCCCGCCGACATTACGATGGCGGTATTCGCGTCGAAGGCCTGCACTGCGCGAAAGTCCAGCGCCTCCCCACCCGGCGGAATAGAACATGCTTGCCACGTGTCGCCGTCGTCAGTAGTGCGCAGAACCGTGCCGCCGCTTCCACTTGCCCACGCTACTCCGCGTCCAACGTAGTGAATTCCGCGAAGACTGGCATGACGGTGAGAGTCTTGCATTTGCCACTGGGCATGAGCAGAGCATGTAGCGAAGACAAGAGTGAGAAGAACGGCAGGACGCATTCGAAAAAGTATAGGCTACAGGTCGTTTAAGTGATGCGTAACCTGTGCTGCGCGGCATCTACTTATCGCAATTGCCAAGCTAGAGACTGTCCAGTTTCATCCGGAACCAGCACGGATGCAGGCTTTTTCCGGGACGGCCGAGGCGGCGGCTCCGGCAAGGGTATTGTGTAGTCGACCCCATAGGTCGCTGGAAGATTAGACGGATCGTATCCCAAAGACGCTGAGCGTCGTTCTTGAACGCTGGCATGCAACAACGAGCCTTTTGGGATAAACCTGCGGTGCCCGCAAGGCAGACTCCAACCGCATCGGCCGAGACTTCGATCGTAGTTGTGATGCGGCAAGAACTCCAGAAGCCACCAGAGGCCTTTTAGGGAATTGTGAAGATAGGACGTCTTTGCATCTGGAGCAACATAGCGAGGCATCCATTTTAGAGGTGGCCTTTTCTCGCCGAGTACCATCTTGGCTCTCTCAACATCGATCAATAAGCCTGCCTCGTACGCCTCTCCGAGCATCCACTCCAACGAGCCTTTCGAGAGTTGGCTCTCGTCTTCGGGATAGCTTCCACCGACGTCGGAGTGAACGCCTGGGAACCACACTTGCTTGATGTCTTGGCCGGTGAGCCTTTCTCCCCACAACCTGTCCTCGTACATGCAACGCTTCTCATCGATTGCGAGAGCTTGCCGTCCGATCTTGATGATAGGGTTCTGTCCGGTGAACGGAAGAACGATCGGATCGTAAATCCAGCCGATCGAGCTCACGGTGTCCCACACACCTACAAAGTGCAGTGGGCATTCTCGAGAGAGGGTCCGCTTAAATTGTTCCGAAACAGCCAGCGTGCCTTTGCGGCCTTTATTTTCCCGGCTCGCTTTCGCAAACATTTGTGTAACGTATGGAATCAAGCCTTCGTTTCCAGGCGAAAGCAGCCCATACATGTGGAGTACTCCGGCCAACGCGCGCACTGTGTAGGCGCCACGACTGAAACCAAACAGGAAAACCCTATCGCCTTCCTGATAGGTGTTCATGAGGTACCGATAAGCGTCGCCGATGTTTCTCAGTATCCCGCTGCCAAACGCCAAACCCATCAAGACACTCCACTTCTTCCCGATCCAGGTCCGCGCGCTGGGATCTCCCATGGTTCCCACTCCGGGAAGGTAGTACCCACGCTGGTTCTTGTTGATCAACAGCGTGCTATACAGCTTCACGACGTTCGAGTTCTGATCGGTAAACTCGTTACCCGTTCCATCACAGCAAATGACGATGTTATTCGGCACGATGACACTCTCCTTACATCTAGCGACTGCGAAGAGTCTCGCTACTCGGCAGCCTGTTCGTTAAGTGAACGATTGGGCCGGCACCGCGGATTCAGATTTACTTCAGCAACGCTTACAACTAGATCCGGCTGAGCGCCGAGTCTTGCCTCCCTGTTTTGGGAAGAACCATGCTCGCACTCCAACCACGTTCGATTCCTTTGTGCCTTATTGCAAATCAGTCGCCAGAATCAGTGCGAGAAGGAGACACGATAAGACTTGAGGGCAATGCAAATCATTTCAGTAGCTTGGAGACAATTGAAAACAGAGGTAAGCGGATAACAAGTCCTGGGTTCTGAACTGAAGGGTTAACGTCTCCAGCCGTTGGGCTGCCGAACGCGGGGTGCTTCGGCCGTCCCGTTTCGATTCTTGGTCCCACTTCTAGATTCTTGCTCCCACTTCTAAAGTTTGGGTGCCTATCTTGCGACCTCGTAGCGCAATCGAACGCTGCCGTCCGGATACTTTCGCGCTGAGCGTAGGTTAAGCGAGATGTCCCGATGGCGCGGCGCCACGAGCGGTATGCCCTCGCCGATGAAGGTTGGGATGACGTGAATGTCGAACTCGTCGATTTCGCCCGCGTCCAGAAAGGAGGCGATCACTTCTCCCCCGCCCATCATCCAGATATGCTTACCGGAGGTTGCTCGCAGACGCCTTGCGAAGGCTTTCACGGATTCCGAGACAAATTGCACTCCGGGTGCGACCTTCTTCGGAGGATTTCGCGAGAACACATAGTTGGCGACCTTCTTGTCGAACACCCCGCCTTTGATGCCATTCTTCTTGCAGTAGTCCAGCGACCAGTCGTAGGTCTTGCGTCCTAACAGAATGGTATCGATGGTTGAGTAGAACGCGCGCATGCCGTAATCGACTTTGTGCGGCCGGCGATTTAGCCATTCCACATCACCGTCTGGTCTCGCGATGTAGCCGTCCGCACTAGTGGCGATGTAGACGATTATTTTTCGTGCTTTCATAATTTCCCTTACTCGAAGCATCGGATCTTGGGTCAGCTTAGGAATGATCGTCCCTATAGCACAGTAATTTCGTAAGTGTCTATTTTGCTCGGACAAACTCGCCTCGTCCAGATAATGTCATCCTGGGCTCTGCCACGAAGCTGCTTTCGCTATCAACCATTTGAATGGGGAGCGGTAGATCCGCTGCTTCTTTACCCGTGCGTAAAGAACAGCAGATCCCCACGGATGACCGTCTCAGAATGGGACTTTCGCGTGAACTTCGTCGAACTGACTCGCTGCTCGCTACCTTGCCCTACGTCTCACTTCCAAATCGGGCGAAGCTTCCAGATCTCGCCGGTAACTGTGACTGGCTTCCTGCTGCCCGAGAAGAGCACAAGTCGGTTGCTTTCGGAAGTAGGAAACACAAGGTTCGTCATGGCGATGGTGCCATTCTGGGCAAAGGCCTCGATCGAGGAGCGGTCGACTATCACCTTGAGATCATAAGGACGATCTTCAACTAGTGGAGCAATAGTCTTACCAGGAAAGTCAGGAGTAATTGCGATGCCCGATTGGGTGCGATCGGTGTAGAACTCTCGCTTCCCGCGATCGAATCCGATCTCGGTCCAATGCCCGGCATCAGTGTAGAGACGAATACCTAATACCTGTTCGAACGGATTTCCAAATTGCAAGTCTAGTTCGAACGGTGGTTCCTCCGCACGACTTATCTCGGTGCTATCAGTTGGACGAATTGCTCTGTGCTGCCTTCGGAGTGGGGCAGTTATCGGTTCCTGCCGGATGGCCAATCCGGCCTGATCTTTAAGCAGTGAGAGCCGTCGCGGAAGACTCATCTGCCCTCGCCATGGAGATGTTGGCAGCTTCGCTGCGTATTGCCAATTGTTCATCCAGCCGACCAGTACGGGCTTCTCTCGCGGCGGTAGATTGTTGAAGCTGATCGCGCAGTAATCGTCTTTTCCGTAATTAGTCCAACCGTGCGAGCCGGGAGCGTTCGAGGCAACAAAATGCGTTCCGTCAAAGTTGCCGAGAAAGTACTGCTCGCCGGAACCGCCCTGAGGCGCGCCAGGATTCAGTCCGACTTTTAATGCCCACGCATCGCCCGTTCCGTTATCGGCCGGAACTCGAAGGAGATCCGGACATTCCCAATCTCCATCCACATCGCCCGCTGGACCGAAGTCACTCAGTTGCGTCCATTGTTTCAGATCGGGAGAGGCAAAGAACCTGACCTTGTGCTCCTTGGGCAAGGAGACAGCCATGAGCCAATGGCGTTCTTCCTCGTCCCACGAGACGCTAGGATCGCGGAAGTCGGCCATGTGGAGATCGAGCACGGGATTTTGCGCATACCTCGTCCACGTTCTGCCATCGTCAAGGCTGTACGCGAGGTTCTGAGTCTGGCGGACCTCGCCGCTCCCGGTTCGGTGGCCGGTATAGATCGCAACCAGACATTCCGGTCCGCGAGCGCAGAAGCCGCTAGTGTTCTTTCTGTCGACGACAACGCTCCCGGTGAAAACCATTTCGTTGCCCAGTTCGGGAATGGCCACCGGCAACTCGCGCCAGTGAAGCAGATCGAGACTGACGGCGTGTCCCCAACTCATGTGTCCCCATTCGTCACCGAAGGGGTTGAACTGGAAGAACAGGTGGTATTCACCGTGAGAGTAAACAAGACCATTGGGATCGTTCGTCCAATGTTCACGCGGCGAAAAGTGCACCTGTGGACGATAGTGCTCCTGATAACTCGTCTGGGCGTCGGCGAGCGCTAAGACCAGTGCAAATGAGCACGCGGACAGTATTTTGCTGAGCCCGCAACTGAACATTTCTGAATATTCAACGATCTCCCTGATTTCGTCCAGATACGGCTGACGGCGTCTGCCAGGCCGTTAGCCGCGGAATCCATCTCGGAACGTTGGCGCGAAAAGTTTCGTACTCTGCGCCAAAGGTCCTCCTCAACGTCGGCTCCTCATAAGTCAGCACGAACACGTTTGTGACGAGCCATGCGGATGCTCCATACACCAGCAGGTGAATGTTCCCAAACAGGAATGCCTGACCGACGATCATTGTGAGTACAGCTAGGTACATCGGGTTGCGTACATAGCGATACAGTCCGCTGACTACGAGGTGTTGAGTGGGAAACACCGGCGCCGGCGTCCCTAATCCTTTAATAGCAAACCGCGCGAATGACTCCAGCAGGCATACCGCGCCGATCGCGATAAGCAGTCCGCCAAATACTCTCAGAGGCAGCCACGACATCTGTCCCGACTCAAAACGCCAATGAGTGATCCAGTACGGCACAAGGACGGCTACCGTGCCGGGAGCGAGCAGGAGGAACAACGCCGTTCCGAGGATGGAGACTATGCGTCGCATTTAAGGACTGACGGAAACACGTTCTGGATCGGCAGTCAAAAGGGCGCGTGTGCAGACGAACACGGCAATCCCGAGAAGGAACATGCCTATTACAGAGCCTGTATCCCAAACAAACCTGCTCTGTAGCGGGACAGAATATTCTCCTTTGAAAACCCAGCGATACGGGCCTGGTGCGGTGAAATACAAGTAAAGCGGCAGGCAGAGCAGGCATGCAGTGAGAGCAATTCCTGCACTTATCCTTCTTGAAAAGAAAGTCAATATCAGGGCCGCGACAAAGAGGAGCGAGCCAACGGCGCACATAACTAACAGCCGACCTGTAAGCCATCCGCCGCTAAACTCAGTACCCTCAAGTCCTGACGGATATCTCCATGCGACGATCGCGCAGGAGAAGCAGATCAGAGATTGCATCAATTTTTGCTTCTTCTCTTTGATCAAGGAACCCTCGGACACTGCAGCCGCTAACTTAACACTAGCCGGGAACGGCCGGGAACCATGTAGAACTTCGGACGCAGGAAACGGATAGCTCGCCTTCACCTTTCACGATTAACGTCTACTCGAGCATTCAGCTTTGACAAATGCAAGACCAAAGCTCACAGCAGTGGCCAGACGGGCCACACTCAGAAGAACTCGGCTCCATACCCTAAAGTGGTATCCCTTATTGGGCACCAAGTGGCGATTTTAAAACACCACTCACTCGGGCAGGCTGGTGTTGGCCACTTGTGGGATGAGAAATCTACGACCCTGAGCTTAGTGCTCATCATTTTGCGGAAAGATGTTGTGACAATGACTTGCTGGAGAGCGATTTACGGAACACTCGTGGTCTTGGCGATAACGGCTTGCCTTTGCATGTCCCAGGAAGCTGTGCCGTCTTCGAGTGTGGAGCGGCAATCGCTGGACGAAGCCTGGTGGACTGGACCAATGCTCGCAGCCTCAGCTGCGACCTTGCCTCGTGGGCACTTCCTGATCGAACCCTACTTCTACGACGTGAGCGTGCAGGGGCATTACGACGGCAATGGTAATCGCCATAGCGCTACTCATGCGAACGGCTATGGATCGCTTACTTACCTCCTTTACGGACTTGCCGACCGAGTGTCCGTTGGTCTGATCCCCGTTGCGGGATTGAATACGTTGCGCGGGACCAATTCCGGAGGCGGGATGGGCGATGTCAGCTTGCAGGGCCAGTACCGGCTCACGCAGTTTCGTCCTGGGAATTGGATTCCGACAACCTCGGTCGTCTTGCAGGAAACGTTGCCGACGGGGAAATATGACCGGCTGGGAGCTCGGCCTAACGACGGCATGGGCAGTGGAGCCTGGACCACCACAGTGGCGTTCTATTCACAGAAATACTTTTGGCTGCCGAATGGCCGTATTCTGCGCGGGCGCGTCGATGTATCGGAATCCTTCTCAAGCAACGTGACTGTACACGGCGTGAGTGTGTATGGCACTGAAACAGGATTCAGCGGTCACGCACAGCCCGGAAGCTCATTCTTCCTCGACGTAGCGGGTGAGTACAGCCTGACGCGGTCATGGGTGCTAGCGCTTGATGTCACGTATCGTTACGGCGCGAATACCCGCGTGACTGGATCCACCATTCCCGATCCCGGCAGCGGGCAGAATCCAGCCGGCGTCCAGCTTGACTCCGGCTCCAGTCATGCTTTCGGACTGGCGCCAGCGATTGAATACAACTTGAATCGCAACCTCGGCCTGTTGATCGGGGTCCGCATGATTCCGGCTGGGCGAAATACGACGGCCACGATCACTCCGGCCGTGGCAATCAACTTTGTGCACTAAGAAAAAGCGGGACTTCATCCGAGCACCGCCCAAACCGGGTTTTAACCACGACGTTCAAAATCCTGGCGGCCTCTCATCGGCTACCGCGAGGCTGCCCTCCAGCGCCAGTCCTGCACGGGTCATCGTGCCCTCATCGTACAGCCTGCCGATGAGCGTTACGCCATGAGGCACGCGCCGCGGTGGTGAGAACTTTGGCAGCGGATTGGCTGGGTCGGGAGCCCAGTCGCTGCGGGCTTGCGAAACCTCGAAGAATCCTGCCCGAAACGTGAGCGATGGATGGCCTGTGAAGTTGGTGATGGTGAGCATCTCATCGCGTAACGATGGCACGAGAAGCAGATCTACCTTTGAGAACAGGCGCGCCATCTCGACTGCGACCTTGCGCCGGAAGCGGTCGCACTGCACGAAGTCGACGGCCGAAAGAAATCGGGACTGGCGAAATGTGTTTGGCCATGCGTCGGGCACCTGCACTTTGAGTTCATCCACTTTGTGGCTTAGCGTCAGATCCTCAAATGCCGCGGCAGCTTCGGCGAACAAGATCACGTCCAGAGAGTCATAGGGCCAATTGGGAAGAGACACTTCTGTTGGAACCATTCCGACTTTACTCACTGCCGCGAGGGCCGCTCTGTCTACGTCGGTGGCTGGACTCTCCTTCATCCATGTGGGAAAGTAGCCGACGCGAAGTCCACTCGCCGATGCGTTGGCATCAAAATCAAGTTTGCTGGGCACGCTGGATAGGTCTCCTGGATCCGGTCCCGAAATGGCATGGAGTACGAGAATCGCATCTTCTACGCGGCGCGTCATCGGTCCTAGCTTATCGAGCGACCAGCAGAGGGTCATCGCTCCCGTTCGCGGTACGCGACCATAGGTGGGACGCAGGCCAGTGATTCCGCAACGCGTGCTCGGCGAGACGATACTTCCGCCGGTCTCGCTTCCAATCGCAAACCCTACCAGTCCGGCAGCAACGGCGGCGCCCGGTCCGGCGCTCGAGCCGGAGGATCCTTCTTCGAGGAGCCATGGATTCATCGTCTGTCCGCCGAACCAGATGTCGTTGAGCGCGAGTGCGCCAAGGCTCAACTTGGCAACCAGCACCGCGCCTGCATTGTGCAATCGCTTGGTTACGGCGGCATCCTCGGTGGGCACGCGATTCCTGAAAGGCTCAGCGCCGTAAGTTGTCGGAATTCCGGCCGTGTCGAGAAGATCTTTTGCTCCCCAGGGGATTCCATGCAACGGCCCCCGATACTTGCCGGCTGCGATCTGCTGGTCCGCCGCTCTGGCTTGCTTGAGCGCCAATTCGGGAGTGAGAGTGATGACACACCTTACCTTGGGATCGAACTTACGCAAGCGCGAGAGATAGATCTGCGTCAGCCGCTCTGAAGTCAGTTGCCGGCGCTCGATCCAATGCGACAGATAAGTGAGTGGGGCAAACGCAATGTCTTCGTCCCGCGATGGGACTGATCCCGGATCTGCGTTGCTTCGGAGGAATTGATCGCGCTCGGCAGCCGGCCCTTCGCCGGGCAATATCGGATTCCACCGGGAGTAAGGAGCTAGTGTCGGCTCCAGCTCAATCTTGCGTGGACCGGCTCGACGCTCGTACAGCGGAGCCATGGCACTGCGCCAGTTTCCGGCCACCTGGGCTCGCTCGGCAGCCGTGAGCTGCACCTGCATCAACTTCTCGGCCTCGGCAAAGGTGTTCGTCGAAACTTCCGGCCCTACCGGCGGAGCAGTGCCGAATGCGGGCGGCATCCCAGGCGGAGGCCCTTGTTGGGCATGGAGAGAAGGAAGCAGAGTAGCTCCGAAATACGCGAGGGCTGTGTTGACGAGAAACTGCCGGCGAGATTCAGTCATTCAAAGCTCCGCCGCAGATTATAGGGGCTGGGCTCTGTTTCCCGTTTACGCCTCGATGGTCACGCCTTAATCGCGTTCTGCGCTCCGGCAAGCGCTGCTTGTGACTCCCTATCTTTCGTCGTACCGGTAGCTGTGGTCAGTCAAAGAGAATTTCTTTGTGCGTCGGGAATCGAAAACGATGGGATGCCACGAACAGGCAACGAAAGAATTCTCTGCTGTTTCTCTCCCAATTCCCTCGTCGATTACAAATCACCTGTGTTTATGCGGGTCGCGCCATCGGATTTTTTCTGCGGGAAAAAATTCCCGCTGTCTTCCCTGAGTAGGGAAATCCAGCTACCGAGAAGCTAGGTTGGCCGCGGCTCGGCAAGAACCGGTTCAGCCTACTCGTACCTCAGTGCTTCGATTGGATCGAGGTTCGCTGCCTTCATCGCCGGCAGCATGCCGCTAACGATCCCTACCACCGCAAGGATGATCGTCGAGATGATGAGAGTCGGAGGATCGATGATTAGACGGATGTCGGCTGCTTCCGCGTTCTTTGCGAGTGCGCTGTAGAAGGTAATTCGTCCGACACCGATCGAGATCGCGTACGCAAGGATGATTCCTAGAAGGCCGCCGGCAAAGGTGATCGTGAGGGCCTCCGCCAGGAATTGAAACAAGATGTGTCTCTTCCGCGCGCCAAGCGCCTTCTCTACGCCGATCTCCTTCGTACGCTGCGACACCGAGACCAGCATGATGTTCATGAGTCCGATGCCACCGATGCCCAGCGTTAGCGCGCCAATGAATGCGAGCAGTACCTTGAGCCCGAGCTTGATGATCTCAAACTGCGTAACCTGCTTCATTGCGTTAAAGAGAAACACGGCGCGACGATCCTTGACGTTATAGCTGTGAAGATGCGCGAGCGCGGCGCGGACGCCTTCTTCGACACCGCTGTATGCGAAAGTGTCGTAGTCCATCCACATACCATCGATGTATTGCAGGTCCTTCATCTCCCCCATCGTGTTGAATGGGATCAGAATCTGGCGGTTGGTGTCGTCGTTGCCGCTTTCCTGCATCTTGGGTGAAAGCACACCGATCACTTCGAAACTCACACCATCGAGACGAATCTTCTCGCCAATGGCATAACGACCAGAGAAGAGTTTGGTCTTCGCTTCCGAACCGATCACCGCTACACGTGCACGGATTTCGTTGTCGTGATCGTCAAAAAATCGTCCCATGTCGATGGGATAGTTGAGAATCTTCTGGATGTTGGAGTAGTAGCCGTTCACTGGGAAAGTAAACGTACGGTTGTCAAATTGAACGGAGTCCTGCTTGTAGGCTGCGGGACTCACGTGCTTAACCAGGGGAACCGTGCTGGCGATGTACTCAACATCGTCGATCTTGAAGCGGATCTTCGATCCCGCTTTGGTACCTCCGGCCTGCATGGACGTGCGATTCGGCCAAACCCCGATCACCTTTGCGCCCCAATTGGCGAAGATGGCGTCGATGGCGCGACCGAAACCAGCGCCGTAGGCCAACAGAAGTACGACCGTGGCAATGCCCCACGCCATTCCCAGCATGGTGAGCGTGGCACGACGACGGTCATGTTTCATCGCTCCGTAGGCTTGTCCAAGCAGATCGCGAAACATCGCTATTCCTTCCGCAGTGCTTCTACCGGCTGCAGCATCGCAGCCTTGCGCGCCGGATAGAGCCCTGCTACAAGTCCCGCCAACGCCAGACATCCAATGGCCAGTGCCGCAGATGAGGGCACGAGCTTCGGAGTATCAAATCCAGGAGGCGAAGGCAGCATGCCCAACGCCGCCATAAAGCTGGCCGCACCCGCCATGCCGATGCCTCCACTGAGGACGGTGAGCAGTATGCCCTCGAGGAAAAATTGCGTCAGTATGCTGCGATTTGTAGCGCCGAGAGCCTTGCGCAGACCGATCTCACGCGTCCTTTCAGCAACAGATACGAGCATGATGTTGATGATCCCGATTGCCCCTAGCGCTAGAGTAATGATGCCGACGCTGCCAAGAAATGCGTTCATAGCGTCGAAGATTTTGCCCACCATGCGTGAGCTCTGGATCGTATCCCACTCCTCGATCGCTTCCTCGTTGTTTGGATCGAACTGGTGGTTGCGCCCGATAATCTTGTGCACTTCGGCTTTAGCAAGGTCGTGATTGTCGGGTACATCGGGCTGGTAGTTGATGGTCGAAACCGCGTCTGGCGTGTCTCCTACATTGCTCAAAGGGAAGAACTGATGCATGATAGAGAACGGAATGTAAACTCGATTGTTGGTACTGTTGTTCTCGTTCACGCCGATCGAACTGACAATGCCGACGATCTGAAAGCGAACTCCGTTTAGTAGCAGGCTCGCTCCCAAGGCGTTCGTGCCCGGATAAAGATTGCGCGCCATTTCGTCGCCGATCACGGCAACATTGCGCTTCTCGGCCGTATCTCCGTCATTCAGCCACCGTCCCTCGCCGATCGGAATGTATCGAATCTTGCCGAGGCTGGGAGTCGTGCCGTTGACTTGTCCGTTGGCATTGGTGATATCGCTCACGGCGCGAATGTCGTTGCGATTGATCATCGGCGCCGCGTTGCGAACGTGTTTGGCTTCACGAATTATGTCTTGGTAGTCGCGGTAGGTGATGTAGTACTGGCGCTGCCCGGTACCGCTACCTTCCTGCGCAGGAACGCGACCAGACCACAACATAATGATGTCCTGCCCCATGGTTGCCATCTGCCTGCGCTGACCACTGCGGAATCCTTCACCGAGTCCAACTAAAAGCAACAATGAACCAACTCCCCAAGCAATGCCAAACATAGTGAGGAAGGAGCGCAGCTTATGCGCCCAGAGTGTTTGCAGAGTTTGGCTGAAGATGTCGAACAATAACTGCATGCTGTTCATGGTGTACGCACGGGGAAAAGGCTAAGTTCCAGTGCTGAGTATCTCTTACTGACGCCCGGCCACGCGGGAATGTTCCCTTCCGCACACCACTGCCTCAGCATATAGACCCTTGAAACCGCAGAATGTTAGTGGACCAGTTTGGCTTCCGCGGTCTTTTCTTTGGTTTTCGATGTATCTGGATAATCGAAGACGCCGCGTCCGGTTTTCCGTCCCAGTCGGCCAGCCTTAACGTGCTGCACTAGCAACGGGGCAGGACGAAACTTCTCACCGAGGAACTTGTGCAAGTATTCGAGGATGTGCAATCGGGTGTCTAGCCCCACCAGGTCGACCAGTTCAAACGGTCCCATAGGATGATTCAACCCTAATTTCAACGCCTTATCGATATCTTCCGCCGAAGCAATCCCCTCCTGGAGCATGTAAAAGGCTTCATTTCCAATCATGGCGTTGATACGGCTGGTGATGAATCCGGGAGACTCCTTGATGACTACGACCTCTTTACCCATGCGCTGGCCGACTTCTGTGGCTGCCGCGATGGTTTCGTCGTCGGTCTCGAGAGCGCGCACAACCTCGAGCAGCTTCATTTTGTGCACAGGATTAAAGAAATGCATACCCAGGCACTTCCGGGGACGATACGTGACCGATGCGATCTCGGTCACACTCAACGATGAGGTATTCGACGCAAGGATGATGCCAGGACGGCAGATCTTGTCCAGAAGGGTGAATATCTCGATCTTCGAATCCAGCTCTTCCGGGACAGCTTCGATCACAAGATCGGCCTCGCGCGCCGCCTCTTCGACGCTGCCCACGAGCTGAATACGGGAAAAAGCAGCGTCGGCCGCCGACTTCTCTAGCTTGCCCATCTCGACACCTTTGTCGAGGTTCGACCGAATCTCGCTCTCAGCCTTCCGCAGGCTCGCGGGAAGAATGTCTTCAAGAATGGTGCGGTATCCGCCGAGCGCAGCGACATGGGCGATACCGCGGCCCATTATTCCCGCTCCGATCACCGCAACCGTCTTCACTGAAGCCACAACTAGCTTCCCTTCTCCAGCTTGTCGATCATTCCGGGATAGCTAGGCTCGGACTTGCGCATGTAATCTGCCAGCCGCTTTCGCTCCTCATCGGTCATGAGCGGAATGTTGGCAGCAATACGGCGCAAGGTGGCAGAAATATCGTCAACATAGTTCATCATGCGAATGGCTTCGCCAGAAATGACCATAACTCTCCTCGTGTTCGCCGGATCCAGACGAACTTTCTATTGTGCGGGTTGTAGGGAGATTCGTCTAGGGGAGGTGATAGTGTCAGTAAATCCTTGAACCAAGAGGTACTTCCTTTGCCGGTTGCAGCAAGACTACGTTTACTTTCTCGTCATCCATACCCATAGTAGGAACTTCGGAAGTGAAACCGGCGATGTTTCTAGTTCCCAGATTGGTCGCGCAGACCACCAACCGATCTTGTAAATCCTCGGGCTTGTAGTTGGCGACAATCTGCGCGCTCGAGGTCTTGGTTCCTAACTCCGGGCCGAAGTCGATCCAGAGCTTGTACGCTGGCTTCTTGGCACGCTCATGGAGTGCAACTCGCACGACGCGGCCTACCCTCATCGCAACTGCCTGAAAGGCCTGATAGGGCGATATCGATTGCAATTCTGTCTGATTCATTAATGATGTAGTCCTACGTTGATTTTCCCCGTCAGCATTTCAATCGTGACTTCATAAAGAATGATGTGATTGAGCATGGTGTATCCAGCCGAATAATTTTCCCGCGAGTCGCCAAGGCGCTCCAACAGCCGGTCAAAGAACCAGCTCTTTCTTTCGTCAATATCTGCGCCGTCACAAATCCCCACCCTGCCGAATACCATGGCGCTCTTATAGACGAGTGCACTGTTGCAGGGCGACGGAGATCCTTGCTGTAACTCTCCGGCCGCGCTCACAGTGACGCAGATCTTCGGATTCTGTCTTATGTTGGAAAGGAAATGACCGCCGCGCGCTCCGGTGTGCAGAAAAAGCCGTTCTCCCTCTTCATACACATACATCAGCGGCACCACATAGGGCCAACCCTTCTCGTCGTTGGTTCCCACATTCGCCATCGCATGCGCACGCAGGAACTCGCGGGCATCGGCATCTGACATCTGCCGGTCCTTGCGTGTCATCTGGCCACGAAAATCGATCATTATATGCGCGCTATCTAGAGTGATATATTACATTCCAGATGCCTCTTCCTCAAACTGAGACTCGCCTCGCGCGCTGGCTGGCGCGTGAAGAAGCGTACGGAAAAATCCGCGACTGGATTATTGATGGCACACTACGGCCCGGAGAAATCCTTCGCGATCAGGAGATTGCTCAATCACTGGGAGTCAGCCGCACGCCTATACGCGAGGCCTTGCGGCGCCTGGAGGATGAGGGGTTCGTAGAAACCGCTCTGAACCGGTGGACGCGGGTTGCTCCCCTCGATCTGCTCAAGGCGATCGAACTGTATGGGGTAATTGAGGCCCTGGAAGTTTTTGCGCTCGAGAAAGCAAGACTCACGCAACAGGATCTCGAGAGCATGGTCGCTGCCAACGATGCGATGCGGCGCTCCATCGAGCGCAAGAAGGCATCTTCCGCTCTGCAGGCAGACGAGGCTTTTCACGGAGTGTGGATGGCTCGTGCACAAAACAGCGAGTTGTGGGTGCTTGTCGCTCAGCTCAAGCTCAAGCTGCGGCGAGTAGAACTTGCCTATTGGGATCGTGCAGCGCAAACGGAACAATCAGCACGCGAGCATGCCGCAATTCTCAAGGCGTTGCGAGAAGGTTCACAACGCGAAGCCATCACGGCGCTCAAGCAGAACTGGGAAGGAAGCATGCGGCGTCTGCGTACAGTGGCTAAGAGACGGAACGCGGATAAACAACGTTCACCGGAAAGGGGTTCGTGATGACGCCATCGAACAAAGATTCCATTGAGACTCGGTTAATTCACGCAGACCGGAATTTGAATTCTACTTCCGCCGTCGTGGCGCCGATCTACCAAACAGCGAACTTTCGCGGAGACTCAGGCGAAGACTTCGCTAAACGCGCGGGCGAAGCTCGACATCCCGAGTTTTACACCCGTTATGGGAATCCGACTCTGAGTCAGGTGGAGAGCGTACTCGCCGCACTCGAAGGCGCCGAATCCGCGCTGGTGACCGCTTCGGGCATGGCTGCCGTGAGTGCAACCGTGCTCACGATCGTAGGCAAGGGCGACCACGTGGTTGCGCAGACCAACCACTATGGTGGCACTACGAATCTCCTGCAAAAACTGGTGCCCCGATTTGGCGTCGAGGTTACGCAAGTAGACCAGCGTGATTCTTCCGCTTTTGAGAAAGCATTGCGGCCCAATACGAAACTTATCCTCGTGGAAACACCAAGCAATCCGCTGATGACACTCACCGATCTGCGAGCGGTCGTGGCAATTGCCCAAGCGCACGGAATTACAACGCTGATTGACAACACGTTTGCCACGCCGCTCAATCAGCGTCCAATCGATCTTGGCATCGACCTGGTCTTTCACAGTGCGACGAAATATTTCGGCGGACATTCTGATCTCATCGCGGGAGTCGTGATGGGCAGCAAGGAGTGGATCACGAAAATATGGAACACGCATGTCATCCTTGGCGCTGCGCTGGGACCATTTGACGCCTGGCTTACGCTGCGCGGTTTGCGCACGCTGGCTCTCCGGATACGTCAGCACAACGAGAATGCCTTCCACCTTGCACAGGCTCTCGAGAAACATCCGGCTGTGAAAGCTGTTCACTACCCTGGGCTCAAGAGCCATCCACAGCACGATCTCGCCAAGCGGCAAATGTCGGGTTTCGGTGGCATGCTTGGCTTTGAATTGAAGGGCGGTTACGAAGCTGCGGACCGTTTCCTCAGCCGCCTTCGACTGGGTTCGAGAGCTGCGAGCCTGGGCGGAGTAGAGACGCTCGCTGTTCATCCCGCTTCAAACTTCCTGCACTACATGACACTCGACGAGGCGGCAAAGATCGGAATTGCTCCCGGATTACTTCGCATTTCCGTCGGCCTGGAAGGTAAGGACGACCTGATCGCCGACTTCGAACATGCTCTTGCCTAAACCGATATTTTTCCCTGCCCTGTGCAAATCTAAGGTCTAGAACCATTGTCCTACTGAGTAACATTCTCAGTCCACAACACTTATACGTTATTCAGGGACACTCACCATCGGCATCTTAGAAGTGTGCATCTCAGTTGCTATGATCGTTGTGCGCTTAACCCCCAAACCTCTGCGCACCTTCTGAACGGGGAAATTGAAAGAGTCTTGGTGGCTGTTTCACCAAAAGACCTCGCTTCTGGAACCCACTCTGGCCGGTGAATCCTCTGGTCAAGCACTTCAGTAGTTAAGAAAGAGCGGTGCTGTGGGCAATCGATTTCTGCATGCAGGATTCGTGTGTCTTATAGTGTCGGTGCTGTTTTGGACGGGCTGCGGAAGCACCGGCGTGACCTCGTCGGCTGCTGCGCCGCAAAATCCATCGACTTTCAGTCTCTCAGGCACGTTGAGTCCAGCTAGTAAAGCAGCGGGCGCAACGGTGACGCTTAGCGGAGGAGCCACTGCAACTACTACGGCCGATACGAATGGCAACTACAGCTTTGCCGGCTTGAGCAGCGGCAACTACGTCGTCACTCCCGGCAAGAATGGGATGACCTTCACTCCTCCGAGCCAGTCGGTCGCGCTGAATGGAGCGTCGAACACGGGCGTAAATTTCACCGCGTCGGCTCCTCTGCAATCGATCAGTATTTCCGCCTCCAGTTCCTCCATCACCAAAGGAAGTACGGCTCAGTTCACCGCGACGGGAACATTCACCGACGGCACGACGCAGGATTTGACCAGCTCAGCAACCTGGAATTCTTCGAATCTTGCGGTTGCGAGCATGAGTGCCGGAGGCATGGGTACCGGAGTCGGCGCAGGATCCAGCGTGATTACCGCGTCCCAAAACGGAATCACTTCCAACGGCTTCTCGCTCACCGTGACTGCAGGCGTGGTAACGCTGCAATCCATCATGATTAACGCTCCAAACTCCTCGATTGCTAAAGGAACAACGGAGCAGCTAACTGCCACAGGAACGTTCAGCGATGGCACCACGCAGAATCTGACCGGTTCCGTGACCTGGACCTCTTCCTCGCCGGCCGCCACCGTGGCATCCGCCGGTTTGCTCACCGCAGCAGCGGTGGGATCCAGCAACATCACCGCAACCCAGGGCGGAATCACTTCCAATATCTTTGCGCTGGCTATTACGGCTGCAACGCTGCAGTCCATCACAATTAATGGTCCCAATCCATCGATAGCCAAGGGAACGACAGAGCAGTTCACGGCAACTGGAACCTTCAGCGACGGCACAACCCAGAACATTACGAGCTCCGCCACGTGGAACTCCTCCAGCACTACCGCAGTGACTATTGTCGCCGGTTTGGCTTCAGGCGCGGGAACTGGCTCCAGCAATGTCACAGCGACGCAGAGCGGAATTACGTCGAACACCTTTGCTCTGTCCGTGACGACAGCCACGCTGCAGTCGATCTCCGTGAGCGCGAGTAGTTCTTCGATTGCCAAAGGCACAAGCGTTCAATTCACAGCGATAGGGACCTTCAGCGACGGCAGCACGCAGAATCTCACGAACAGCGCCGCCTGGACTTCTTCGAGTCCCTCGGCAGTCAGCATCAGCGCTACCGGTTGGGCTACAGGAGTTGCTGTCGGTTCCAGCAATATCACTGCCGCCCAGAATGGGATCACGTCAAACAGCTTCGCCTTGGCGGTTACGCCGGCAACGTTGCAGTCGATCACCGTCAGCGCCAACAGTTCCTCGATCGCAAAGGGCACGAGTGTCCAGTTCACAGCAACTGGAACCTTCAGCGACGGCAGCTCACAAAACCTGACAAACACCGCTACCTGGAGTTCTTCGAATCAGGCAACGGTCAACATCAGCGCTATTGGTCTAGCCATGGGAACAGCGATCGGGCCCAGTAACGTAACTGCCGTCCAGAACGGAGTCACCTCGAACAGTTTCGCCCTCGCGGTAACCGCGGCTACGCTGCAGTCGATCAATATCAGCGCGAACACCTCCTCGATTGCCAAAGGAACGAGCGTTCAGTTCACGGCGACAGGAACTTTCAGTGACGGCAGCACCCAGAACCTGACGAGCACGGCAACGTGGGCTTCTTCAAGCCCTGCAAGCGTCAACATCAGCGCCACAGGCTTGGCTACAGGAGCGGCTACCGGTTCCAGTAACATCACTGCGACCCAGAACGGAATTTCTTCTAATGCGTTTGCCCTCGCTGTAACTGCCGCAACGTTACAGTCCATCACGATCAGCGCCAACAGCTCCTCCATCGCAAAAGGTACCAGCGTTCAATTCAGTGCGACGGGAACATTCAGCGACGGCAGCACTCAGGATGTGACCCATTCGGCAACGTGGGCTTCTTCGAGTCCGACGACGGTCAACATTAGTGCCACGGGCCTGGCTACCGGAGCCGCGATTGGCTCGAGCAACATCACGGCGACCCAGAACGGGATCACTTCGAACAGCCTTGCGCTCGCGGTCACGGCAGCAACGCTGCAATCGATCACGATCAGCGCCAACAGCTCTTCGATTGCAAAGGGCACAAGCGTCCAGTTCACCGCAGCCGGAACATTCAGCGACGGCAGCACACAGAACCTGACCAACACCGCGACCTGGGCCTCTTCAAGTCCCGCCGCAGTGAACGTCAGTGCGACAGGTCTGGCAACAGGTGCCGCGATTGGCTCAAGCAACATTACTGCGACCCAGAACGGAGTCACATCGAACAGCTTTGCGCTCGCCGTGACGGCAGCAACGCTGCAATCGATCACCATCAGCGCAAACAGCTCTTCGATCGCCAAAGGCACAAGCGTTCAGTTCACCGCAATGGGAACGTTCAGCGATGGCAGCACACAGAGCCTGACCAACACTGCTACCTGGGCCTCTTCAGGTCCCGCAACGGTGAACGTCAGTGCAACAGGGCTGGCTACAGGAGCGGCGATTGGATCGAGCAACATCACCGCGTCTCAGAATGGAATTACGTCAAATGCCTTCGCACTCGCGGTTACGGCAGCAACGCTGCAATCGATCGCCATCAGCGCCAACGGCTCTTCGATCGCAAAGGGAACGACAGTTCAGTTCACGGCCACGGGAACCTTCACTGATGGCACTACGCAGAACTTGACCAACACCGTGACCTGGTCCTCTTCAAGTCCGGCGACGGTGAACATCAGTGCCACCGGCCTGGCTATGGGTGCTGCGATTGGCTCCAGCAATATCACCGCGATTCAAAACGGGGTCACGTCGAACAGCTTCGCACTCGCGGTTACGGCAGCAACACTGCAGTCGATCACCATCAGCGCCAACAGTTCTTCGATCGCCAAGGGCACGAGTGTGCAGTTCACCGCGACAGGAACGTTCAGCGACGGCAGTACGCAGAGCCTGACGAATACTGCCACATGGGCTTCTTCGAGTCCCGCAACCGTGAACATCAGCGCTGCTGGCTTGGCTACAGCAGCCGCGATTGGCTCCAGTAACATCACCGCGACTCAAAACGGAATTAC